>Ga0154362_111_pt2 | contig 99545 bp, 94 predicted proteins | sample RifGroA2_FD_115890 | JGI IMG/M metagenome (GOLD analysis project Ga0154362, IMG submission 115890) | Deltaproteobacteria bacterium GWA2_45_12
GCAAAAATATTGGCTGACTCTTACCTCTGTTGACCAAGCACTGGATCGCGCAAAAATTAATTTACAATCAGGTGAAACAGCCAAAGCGGAACAATTCCTCAGTTTGGCCGAGGCGTGGATTTTGGACAGTGAACAAACATGGATGGCTTATCATGGCCAGTTGGAAAAAGGCGCCCAACGTGGCGCGAACACATCATTGGTGGTTGCCGGTACTTGCGGAGGAATTGTAACGGGTGGAGTACTGTTTGGAACTTTTGCAGGAGCCGCTGCGGGTGGTCTTGCGGTTGGCACTCATTTCGGGGGCTTTGCTCTTTTTTCGGGGGAGGAGGAAAAAGACAATGCAGCACCACCTATTTCTGGAACAGAAAATACGAATGAAACAAGTTCTCTACCCGATGTTCCTTATGAAATGGCACCTGCACCAACTCCAATGCCTTCATTACCCGAAACTGGGAAAAATAATGAGGATCAGAAGAAACCGGATATTTCCAAATCTGCCGACATCAAAGGAAACGGCCCCACCGAAGAAGAAAAAGCAGAACTAGAACTTCAACGCCAAATCCGTCGTGAAATTCGAGCCACGGCAAAAAAATATTCACTTCCCAATAAAGAAGAACTCATCGCTTGGGCGAAAGAACATTTAACAAGCTACCAGCAAAATCATAACATTCCTCTCGACCCACACTTGGGAGATTTTTTTCTAAAAACAGAAATAACCAATCCTGAAGATGGCGAACTGGTCGAAAAATGGAACGGCATGATTTCTGAATACAAACCAACGAGCGGAATTTCTTCAGTTGAAGATCTGGTGAAGAATCACCTTTTTGATAAGTACCTGAAAAACTACAGCCGAGGATACGCACAACTTGCAGATTTTATGAAGGGCTTCGGTGGAAATTGTGAAGCTGAAACCAAAATGATTATCGCCTCTATTTCTAGAACTGGCACACAATTACCGCCTGGATGGCAACTTGGCGTGCAGAGTTTCACAGATCATATTCAAGCTGTTGGTTACAACAAAGATACTGGCGAAGTTCAAGAACTGCTCACAGGTCATATTGAAAAATACGTTCGAGCGCCCATTTATCATCCGTATTATTTGTTGGATGGATATTTACAAGGACAAGGAAAGGATTCCCCCACAAGCATAGGTGAATTGCTTATCGTGGATGGCGGTATGAATGAAGAAAATGGCGACACCAGATCCACCAATACCAGCAGCGTTTACCGCGGAGAAAAAGGGGTCTATTATGACGGCAAAGTTCCCCTCACCGCTCGGCTCACTTATGGTAGCAGTATTACTGTAAACTACATTTTGAATCAGCCCAAAGAACAATTGGGGGAGAATAGCAAAAATGGCAACGGCTCAAATGAGAACTCTTTCATGGGAACCACTATTGAGGAATTTAAGCAAAGACGCGGAGACGCAGACTTCCAAAGCGTGGTACGAACCGGATATGCAGAGTGGGGAAACCGGTTTGGCCTCTTCATGAGTGATTATCAAAAAAATCAATCAATTATTTTTATCAAAACTGAAGATGCAGAAGTTTATAATAAGTTGGAAACTACTGAAGAAAAAGTCGACTTTCTTACCGATCTTGCTTTGAAAAAAATGGCTGCCTATGATGGCCTCTTCCAACAATTAGCAAGCGCCTTAGAGGCCCCGGAACAATTAGCCGCATTTGATGATAAGAAACTTGAGGATATAAAAGCCCGGCTAGAAGAGGCGTCCAACATTGAAAAAGTTCCATACCACCCACACAGGAGTCTTGGAGTTGATGAGAATGAATATCAAAGAATTTTCAGAACGAAAGCCCGAACGGCAGCTCCCCATCTTGAAACATTCTTACGCCGCTACACTGTTTTTACAAATAAAATGAAAACCAAACCCGAGTTCTTTGTGATGTGGCTGGATAAAAATTTTCATCGTCGCACACAACTCGAATTTCTTAAAAAAATGGATAACGCCACCAAAATATTATCAGTAGAAAAAGTGATGTTAGCTGATGAATTTGATGGCTTTGATGAGCCAATTGCAAAACTAGAAAATCCCAAGATCTTTGGCTTTGGCAAGAAAGCTGGCTTTGAAGCAGAGCGGAAAGCTCAATCCGCAAACGGTGCTCCAATTGAACTTCCTCCTGTTCCATACAATTCACCGATCGAAGTGGAGGTTGTTGATATTTCGCATTTACCGCCAGATGTACAAAAAGCCTTTGCTCAAGCCAAAATCGGTTTAGAAAACCGCAAAGAAGTTCCAGGACAAAAAGTTTCCAAAGGCACTCTGCAAGTGGAGCAGACAAGCAAATATACTATCAAACCGGAAACCATGATTGAGCTAATTTTATCTGATACTTTGATTTTACGCCAACAGGATAGGCTTCCAAGCCGATGGACCCCAGAACTCAGCCGTGTATTCCTAAAAATGAACCGTGATGGGAAATACGATGCAGCCTTCAAAGGACGTTGGACTGGATTCATCGGCAGTCGTCCGCAAAAAATATTCACCGCACCCAACCCTTATTTTGACGAAAAAAATCAGGACAAGATGAAAGATATGGAAATGGCTGAAATGCCTCACTCAATGATGGGTAAAATAAGATCAGAAAATAATCAGCGGTTCATCCCTCCCGACATCGCCCGCATTTTGGTGGACATCAAAAAGCGTGAAGCAAAGAAAACCCCCTAATTTTTTACGTTCCAAGATTTTTTCAGTACTGCTTGCCAACTCATCATGTTGAAGTTGTCCGTACCCCGCAATAGAGCCATCCCACACTTTCTCCTTCGATTTTGAATTCCCAGATGTTCAACCCGTTGGGCTCCGCCCACCCGTTTATGGATACACACCTGACGCAACCTCAGTTGCGGAGTCATCTATTTGAAATTATTTGTTTATTCGGTAATTTCTTCACTTTAGAGGGGTGTTCAATTTGTCATCTTTTGTCATCCTGACAGACAAGTGACTGTGATGTATGTCTTTTTTTGTCACCCAAAGGAGGACAAAATGCGCATGAAAAAAGTATCGATATTTTTACCTTTTGATGTTTTTGAAAAATTCCGTGTCGAGGCTTCGGAGCTCCGAATGTCGGTTTCGGATATTCTCCGGCAGCAACTGATGAAGGACGATTCCCTTCTTTTGTACGATGACGACCCGGCAGGGGAAGAGCGCAAAGAAGAAGATACGACCAAGCCACCTTCCGAGATTGATTTGGCTGTTATTGAAATTTTGTTTCTGTTGCGCGAATCTTTTCTCGAGCGAAATGGCCAAATCCTCAAAAAGACCCATGAGAAAATGGAAAAATTGTTTGGCAAGGATCGAAAGAGGATTTGAGTTTAAATTACGTTCATGTTTTGAAAGCTGGCATTGGCTATGAGTAACGATATTGCTACAAAATTAAAAACAGCCTTAGAAGAATGCGAACGGCTTCGTGATGAGAATAAAGTTTTACGTCACAAGCTGAGCCTGTCGGAGCCAACCATCGAGCAAATTCCTATAGTGAAGCAGGCCACGAATTCCAACCTTTTATCGACAATTCAAAAAATATCCTTGTTCCGTTCCTTTTTTCGCGGACAAGAAAACGTGTTTGCTTTTCGTTGGGAAGGCAAAGGAGGTAAGTCGGGTTACTCGCCTGCTTGTGGCAATGAATGGGTTCCCGGTATTTGTGAAAAACCGCGGATCAAATGTTCCGATTGCCCCAATCAAAAATTTCTACCCATGACCGATCAGATTATTCATGATCACCTGATCGGCAAAAGAACTATCGGCATTTATCCGTTGCTTCCGGATGAAACCTGTCACCTTCTTGCCGCTGATTTTGATAAAGAGAATTGGCTGGAGGATACGCGCTCGTTTCTTCAAGCATGCCGTGAACAGGAGATTGATTGCATTTTGGAGCGGTCACGTTCCGGCAAAGGTGGGCATGTTTGGATCTTTTTTGAAAAACCGATTGCTGCATCCCAAGCACGGCGGCTTGGGAGTTTTTTACTGACAAAAGCCATGGAGAAGCGGCATCAAGTGGGGCTTGATTCCTATGACCGGTTGTTTCCCAATCAAGACACCATGCCCAAAGGAGGGTTTGGCAATTTGATCGCGTTGCCACTGCAAAGGGAACCCAGAAGCCGGGGCAATAGCGCTTTCATTGATGAAAATGGCAATCTTCACGAAAACCAATGGTCAGTTCTTTCCGGAATCAAAAAAATAAATCAGAACCGGATTCACGACCTTCTTTCCTCTGTGGACTTTCATGCGGAAGTTGGGGAGATCCCGCTCATTTCCGATGAGGACGAAAAACCCATCAAGCCATGGGAAAAGCAGAAACAGAAATCTCATAAGGTCAAAGGACCTTTTCCTGAAAAAGTCAGGATTACTTTGGCAAACATGGTTTATGTGGAAAAGAGCGGGTTGCCATCGGCCATGTTGAATCGCATCCTTCGCTTGGCCGCCTTTCAAAATCCTGAATTCTATAAAACCCAAGCCATGCGGCTTTCCACGTACGATAAGCCCCGGATCATTTCTTGTGGGAATGAATTCCCTGACCATGTGGCCATTCCTAGAGGTTGTCTGAAAGAAGTTATAGAGCTGCTGAATGAATACGGTATCAAACAGGAAGTTTCGGATGAGCGATTCATGGGTAAGCCCATTCAGGCCCGTTTTATTGGGAAGTTAAGAGAACTCCAAAAGCAGTCGGTTTCTGAGCTCATGAAACATGATATGGGAGTTTTATCTGCAACCACCGCCTTTGGTAAAACAGTCGTGGCAGCTTGGATGATTGCGAAGAGAAAAACAAACACGCTCATCCTTGTTCATCGGAAACAATTGATGGATCAGTGGAAGGAACGCCTCTCCCTATTTCTTGAAATGCCGGCAAAATCTATCGGAGAAATCGGCGGTGGTCGCTCCAAAGCCACAGGCTTCATTGATATTGCCACCATGCAGACCCTCTGCCGCGAGGGTGAAGTAAAACCAATTGTTGCCGATTATGGCCATGTGATCATTGATGAATGCCATCACATTTCGGCTTTTAGTTTTGAACAGGTTCTTAAGCAGGTAAAAGCCAAATATGTGTTGGGGCTGACGGCTACACCTGTGAGGAAAGATGGCCATCACCCCATCATTACGATGCAGTGTGGACCCATCCGTTTCAAGGTCACGCCCAAACAGCATCAGGAATTGACAGGTTTTGAACACGGGGTGATTCCACGATACACCTCATTTAGATTGCCCGAATTCAGTGCACGTCTCAGTATCCAAGAAATCTATTCGGCACTGATTCAAAACAAATCCAGAAACGACCTCATTTTTGACGACCTTATGAAGGCCTTGGAGACAGGGCGATCCCCGCTCATTCTCACGGAACGCACAGAACATCTTGAAGAAATAGAGAAACGATTGAAGGGTTTTGCCAAAAACGTTTTTGTCCTTCGGGGCGGAATGAGCAAAAAGCAACGAACAACTCTCATGGATGAAATCCATAAACTGCCCGACTCCGAGGAACGGGTTATCCTCGCGACAGGCCGGTATATTGGTGAAGGATTTGATGACAGCCGCTTGGACACTTTATTTCTGGTCATCCCCATTTCATGGAAGGGCACATTGCAACAATATGTGGGACGCCTTCACCGTTCCCATGCGGGCAAAAAGGTGCTGCAAGTTTACGATTATGTGGATCAGGAAGTGCCGATGCTCCGAAGGATGTTTTTACGGAGACTCCAAGGTTACAAAACCATTGGGTACTCTTTGAAGGAAGGAAATCTAAATTCACCCAAAGCTCCAATTTATTTACGCGATGACACCCAATAAAATTTTATTGATTTCATCATTCTGATGAGATTTATCTTGAGGAATTGCTAAAAATGCCCCGATTCAAGCAAAACAAATCAGAGAGGCAGCGATTGTTACGCCAAAGACGCAACGAAAGGCCGTTTCTTTTTGATCCGCAATTTACTCGATGCCTGGGAGCGGCCGAGAGGGAGATATGGGAAGAGGCAATCTCATTTTCCGGCGGCGATGTAACCGAAGCGGCGGAAGAGTGCGGGCTGAAGGACATTCCGAGAGGAACTAAAGTACTTTGGGGACGTTCCGCTGAAGAGGCTTTGGGAACCTATAGGCGGTGGCAAAAACAAAACTCAAAATGACAATATCAAATAAAACCCTTTCTCTTCGACCCTATTTAGAAACGATTGCCGAGTATTGTCAGAAACTAACAAAAGAAGAATTGCTCGATGTCATCATTGGCATTGCGCAGGATATTCCTCAAAATCAGCGTGCCAAATTTCTTGATAATTTTCCTCACCTTTTAAAACAGACTGTTTTTTCAAAGACTACCAGCCGCGATCTGCTTACCCAAATCCTTGATCTTAAGGCTGAGGTCCAAACCAGGATAAAATCTATTGAAGACGGATCTTACTACGATGAAAATGATGCTTGGGATGAATACGATGATGAAAGTCCACCATTTTTGACAGAAGAGATGAAGACTGAATTGGAGTTATATTTCCGTGAAGTCGATAAGATTTTTTGGGCGAGCCTTTATTCCGAAGCCAAAAACCTTTATCACGCCCTTTTGCATTTTATGGAAGAGTCGGAGAATTCATTTTTTGGATCTGGCCCCATTGATTATCACATGGACATTGATTGCCGGGAAGTCAGAGCTAGATATTGCCGGTGTCTTGCTGAAACTCAAAATGAGCCAAAGAAGTTAGCCCAGGAAATGCTTGCAGCAATGAATCTCCAAGCGCCTGTCAATTCTTGCCACTTGGAACTATCTGAAGAAAAATATCCAATGCTCCAAGATGTGATGGTTGCTAAACTTGGTGACTTGCCCAACTGGAATTTGTTTCTGGAGGAATGGAAAAAACTTCTCAAACAAAATGATACCGATCGGGCTCATCTTTTGTTGATGGAAGTTACCCTGTTGACAGAAGGGCTTGAGGCCCTTGCCAGCCTTGCCAAACGCTTTGGAGAGAAACAACCGCGGGGTTATTTGTACTGGATTCAGGAATTGTGCAAAAATTCGAACTGGAAAATAGCAATAAGTGCCTGTCAGGAGGCCCTTCAAAGTATTTCTCAGGACACGTTTAAAGTTCAGGTGGCCAAATATTTGATTGAAGCCGCGCAAACGATGGATGACAAAAAAATGATGCTGACCGGTAGGCGTAAAAAGTTCTTTGCGAGCTTAAAACGAAACGATCTGGTTGATTGTCTTACTGAGGCCTCTACTCAAAACCTACGTGATTCTGAGATCAAAATCATTTTGGAGCATCTTCTCAATTTGGAGAAACCAAAGGCACTCCAAACATTGATCCTCATCATTTCTGGAAAACTGGATGAGGCTTTTGAAAGAATAAAAAACAGCAAGGCCATTGGGTGGTCTATTGATGAAAGCGGAACTGGCATCCTCTTTGGAAGCCTTTTAACAGTATTAACCAAGCAGGCAGATAACGCTCAAGTTATAAAGACCGTTTTGCAGCAATATGCGGATCAAGATTCACGGAATGATTGGCCTGACCCAGACGAAAAATATAAAAACAGTTTTGGTGTGACCCACGAAATCAGGAAAAGCTTACAAAAAATTTCGGCAACACAAGAGCAACAACAAAAATGGCTATCGTGGGCCACTGGTATTGCTGAAAGACGCATCGATCATATCCTAACCAATAAACATCGCAGGGCCTACGGACGTGCCGCCGAAGTACTCGGAGCCCTTGCTGAGTATTATATTGTTCAAAAAGACCCAAGTAGAGCGGTCGCTCTTTTATGGGAACACCGTGAGAGAAAATACAATCGGTTTCCAGCTTTCAAGCAAGAATTGAAAAATGTTCTCAATTCGTCAAAGTTGCTCAAAAATTTGGCGTAACAGGCCAGCAAAAGACATCCTATTGGTAGTCAGGTTTTCTATTATCACGCAAACAAATCGGAGATTTGCATCAAGTTTATGAGTGTAGCTCCCAAAAATGAAATTCAAAAATATCTTCAAACTGGCGACTATGATGCAGATTTGACGGCATGGTCTGAAGGCGGCTATTTTGATAGAGCTGGCGCTGAACTAAAAAATGCCCTGATTTTAGAGGTTAAACGTCGCAATCAATCGACTTCTTCTCCGACACTGATACCCGCCGATCCTGTTACATTCACGCGCAATAAAGTTACCCCTATGGTGCGGGGTCTTTTTAATCGGCATGAACAAGAAATGTTGCTCGGCGTTCTTGAGCATTCTGTCATATTTCTCACATCAACTAACATCTGCGACGTTCTGCAAAACATCGACTGGCCATATACAAGATGGGTCTTGGCAAATCTCTATCTCGCCAGCATCGGTGCAGAACTTCTCGGTGCCGACGCCCCTCAAATCGTAGGTCTGAGCGAGGGGCCCACTTGTTATGTTTCAATGGAATATTTTCACGAGGATGACAAGTTTGCTGACTTTGTTATCCATGAGGTGGCCCACATCTTCCACAACTGCAAGCGCTACACAGTTGGGCTCCCAGAGAAACGCCGGTGTGAGTGGTTGCTCGATATAAAGTACCAAAAACGTGAAACTTTTGCTTATGCTTGCGAGGCCTATAGCCGCATTCTTGAACTTGGCAATTCCCTTGCATCTCGAAAAAATTTGCTTGGAGAGTTAACCAGCGGGCCGATGCCAACTGATAAACGTGTCGACATCAACGAGTATCTCGATATTTTACGTGAGGCCTTGGAAGCCCGAAATGGCTGGAAATGCATATTAGCCCGCTGTGCGAAATTCGACGATCCAACTCTTCTGAAATAATAATATCAAGGTCATAGTCCTTCCACCAGTTCGCCCAAAACATTCATCACTTGTGAAAGTTTTTGCATTGTATCCGGCTTGGGTAAAGTCAAATTGACACGCATTTGATTGGTCTCTTTATCGAAAGTGAGGATCCTTGATGAGCCTTGCTCTGATAGCAGTTTGCCAAGCTTGGAAGCCAAACCCATGCCAACTTTAATTATGTCATCCCAAGTTTCGTGAGAAGAAACGTTTTGGGTCGGTTCCTGGGGAATTTTTTCATCTGACTTTGATGACGTACCAACTTGAAGAATCTTTTCTGAGATTTCTTGAATGCCCGTTTGATTATTGTTTGAGCTTAGCAAAGTTTCTTCTTGCATGGGGCTCGTTGCCTGTTCCACTGACTCCATGAATCTCTTAAGCCTTGTACCCCCAAAGAATACATTATTTTCTCTCCCATCCAAAACACCCGAAAAAAGGGATTTCTTGAAGGATAAAAGTTTGAGCATCCCTTCCTCAATCGTCCCTTCCGAAACAAAATGGATCACTCTTACCGGTTTTTGTTGCCCCAGCCGATGAACCCTTCCGATGCGTTGCTCCAATACCGCCGGGTTCTAGGGCTGATCCATATTGATAACCACCGAGGCATGCTGGAGATTCAAACCTACGCCCCCGGCATCCGTCGACAAAAAAACTTTACAAGAGGGATCCTCCCTAAATTGTTTGACCAGATTTTTCCTCTCACGCCCGGGCACACCCCCATGGAAGAAAACATGTCCCCATTTTTTAGCTTTGAATCTTCGCATGAGAATCTCATGAGTGCGCACCCACTGGCTGAAAATAACCACCTTGGTTTCCGGTTCCTCAAAGATTTCATTGAGGAGAGTTGTTACCTCATCCGCCTTCACCCCATAATCCGTCTTTTGGTCCAGCAAATAGGTGCTATTGCAGGACATGCGCATGTTTTGCAGGAAAATCATCAATCGCTTCTGATCACCTTCCGATAGAAATTTGAACTTACGCCATTTCTTCACAATTTTGCACACCATCTCGTAATTTTCATCATGATGATCCTGTTGCTGACGGGTCATTCTTACAAAAAATGTTTTGTCCAATCGCTCCGGCAAATCTCCCAAAACTTCCTTTTTGGTTCTTCGGATCATCACGGACTTAAGCGTGTGGTTGATTTTTTGCAGATTCTTGTAGCCAACCACCTTACCCGTTTCATCGACTTCTTGATGTTCGGCCAGAAAGCGGAACAAGGGGCCCAAGTGGAATCGGTCCACGAATTCCACGATAGAATGCAGTTCCTCGAGCCGGTTTTCCAGGGGCGTACCAGTCAACACAATGGTGTGGTCGGAGACAAGTTTTTTAACACTCTGGGCCGTGCGGGTTTTCCAGTTCTTAATTCTTTGGGCTTCGTCAAGGATGATGAGATCCGGCTTCCAGTGATGGATCAATTCCAAATCCCGATGAATCACGTCATAGTTGGTAATTTTATAGAAAGTATCTGTTGCATACTTTACCTTCCGGGTTGCCAACAATCCCTCGATGACCTCGGCACTTCGATTGGCAAACTTTCCGATCTCATTTTCCCACTGGTGTTTCAGGGAAGTCGGAGAAACAATCAGCACCCGTTTGACATCCACCGTACGGGCTAGAATTTCGGCGGCAGCAATGGCCTGGATAGTTTTGCCAAGCCCCATCTCATCGGCAATGAGACAGCGCCCCGTTCGGGCTGCAAACAAAGCACCCTCACACTGGTAAGGATAAAGAGGAACTTTGAGAAGATTCTCGAAATCGGCGCTTGCAGTTCCCTTATCAAAAAGGGCATTCACTCGCTCCACAAGGAGTTCTTGGTTACGCTGAAAATTGATGAAATTAAGGGTATCGTCATAAGCTCGAATCTCATGCCCGCTGTTTTTGACTTCCTCAAGAAACTGATCAAACTTGAGAATTCCATTCCTGTTTAAAATGCTTTCCGCATCAAAATAGCGTGAAAATAGTTTTATCAGTGTTGGGGAACACGAAGGAGCAGGTTTGAAAACCACCTCTCTTTTTGGCCCATAACGCAGGTAAACCTCGGAATAGGAAGGGTACAGGCCTTTTGATAATAGGGTCCGGGCTGTGCGTTTTTTTTCAAGCTTAGCCAAGGTAAACTCGATGTGCTTACAGGTGCCCAAAGTATTCACTGCAAAATCGGGGCATGAACAAAAATTATCTCCGGGTTTTGGGCCGCGAAGGGCCACGCGATAGCGCTTACCACTTTGTGGGTTGATAATCACGAACTCGGAGACGAAGCTGGTATGTTTGATCAAAAAATTCTGTTCCCTGCCGAATTGACGTCGAAGAGTAATTTGCCACTCTTCAAGGCTCATATCATCGGGTTTCCTGGTCCGCGAAACTTTTGGTGTAGGAAGAGTTTGGGTTGTCAGATTATTTTGCATCATGTTCTCCTATTTTCGGGTACGCGATCGGGGCTTCCTGCACCGTGGTATCCGACGAGCATAACGCGCTCCCAGTGAATCCGGACACGCTCGCTGCCTGCACCACCGCCTTGTTGATCTCCTCCACGCCGGCAGGAGTCAATTGATTGCGAAATGTCTCGATACTCGTGTGATCGATTGTCTCGTTGGAAAATTCCAGTCCACACAGAAACCGCACTCCCGCGTGATGCGCCACCATGTCCTCGGTCTCCCGATCCGTCCATCGGTTCATGCTCTGCGCGATCAACACGCCCAAATGCATGCGTAGGTTCAGAGGGCGTCCATTGTGAATCTGGACCTTCATTTTGCGATAATGATTGGCGACTTCCGCCAACTCCCGCCACGGCAAAATCTTGGCCAGTACCCGGTACCGGCTGCCAGGCCCTACGATGACGTCCATCGTCAGCGAGGTGTCCGCAAACAGCGACTGTTGCTCGATTCCATCCATTATGGTCGACATATTTTCCTCCGGAATTGTGGGTGTTTTGAATCAGTGAAAACTTTGGAGATCCAGTGTTTACAAGCGTTTCCAATGATTCGTATTTCACAACATCCGAAGTCTTTTTGCAAAGATATTTTACACAAAATCATGAAAATTACGCGGGAGTTTCCCGACAGGCACTAAATACGTGGATGCATTGCCTTTGTATCGTTTGGAGCATATTTTCAAACGGAGCCACATCGACATCCCCCGCAACACGATGGCAGGCTGGATGATTGCAATGTCTGAGAAACTCCAGCCGATTTACAACCTGATGGAAGAAGAGCTTTTATCCTCGGATTATGTTTGCTGCGATGAAACGGTGGTTCAGGTTTTAAAAGAGCCCGGGAAAAAGGCTCAGAGCAAGAGTTACATGTGGGTAAGATCACGGCATGGGCCCCAAGAGGGACCCATTGCAGGGCTGAAAATAAATCCGATTGTTTTATTTGATTACGATCCAACAAGATCGGGAACAGTGCCCAATAAACTGCTGAAAGATTTTAAGGGGTATCTGCAAGTGGATGGCTATGCGGGTTACGATGAAGTTTGTAACGGAGCAGATGTCACTCGGGTAGGCTGCATGGCGCATGTAAGGCGGTATTTTTATGATGTACGGAAAGCGTCACCAAAACAAAGCAGCGCAGCAAACGATGTTCTTTTGCTGATTCAAAAGTTGTACAAGATTGAAGAGCTGATCAGCGAAAAAACAATCGAGGATCGATTTAAAATCCGGCAGGAGCAATCAGCGCCAATACTCCAAGAAATTAAATCCTGGCTCGATGAAAACGAAAAAAGGTATCCGCCGCAAGGGCTGATGGGAAAAGCCATCACGTACGCCCAAAACCAGTGGCCGTACGTGATAAACTATTTAAAATATGGCAAACTCGCCATCGACAACAATTTTACAGAGAATCGAATCCGGCCGTTTGCGATAGGCCGAAAGAACTGGCTGTTTAGCGACTCCGTCGCCGGAGCCAACGCCAGTGGGATGATTTACAGTATCCTTCAAACCTCCCGCGGCAACGGGCTGGACCCCTACGCCTACATGCGGCACTTGCTGACAGAACTCCCCAAATGCCAAACCGCCGACCAAATCGCAAAACTTCTGCCTCACAAGATTGATTTTAAGATTTTAAAGTAAAAACAGGGGATGGGTTTGCTGATCGCTTACACTTGATGGTCTCCTGTTATCACAAAAGACATCCTTTTTTCTGAAGGGTTATCGTTGGAGATCACAAACTCTTTACTCGGCCCCGGAACAATCCAAATATCACTATCCCGTGAAGCATGTTCAAATTTTAATCCCAAACGGTGCTTTATGTTCACGGTATAAAAAATCTCGGCCATAAAGCTGCGGGAATCAGGGCCTAAAGGATCCCCTAAAATTTGCTGATTTAAGGTCCATCCCGATAAAAAGGTCCCGTGACGATAGAACAGGGCCGGAAAATTTTTAAATTCAAAACGAAAATCAAATTTTCCGTTAAAATCAATGCGAGGGACATAAAAACCCGTGTAATAGGCCCAGTTGGTACGATATCGGCTAAAGAAAGAATCATCGGAAAACATTTCAAAATAAAAAGCCGTATTGTGCCAAGGAGGAATACGGAAGCGAAATTCCCATCCATAAATACTATTAGAGAAATTTTGATCTTGAATTCCTGATGAAGATAAAAAACCACCACGAGAAAAAAAGAACTCTTTGAATACATCCCCTGCACTAGGTTGTGGGGCATCTTGACCGCCTATAATTAAGGCACGAGAAAAGCCCAATTCCAACCATTTTGCAGGCTCAAAGGAAAGTTTCAGCCCTGAAAAAAATGATTTTTTAAATTCCTGTTCCGGCCCCAAATTTGCCACGTAAAGTGTCCCTTTAAAATTACCAAGAACAGGAATATGAACAAGCCTGTCATTGGAAAGCTTGAGCATGTCTAAAGGGCGTGCATTATCCGACAATATAATCCCACCATGCTTCCCCTGCCCCCATACAAGACTGTCCCGGCCAAATTCCAATTCCAGCTTATGAAAAGTAAACTTCCCATAGAAATTTTGAGCAATGATATTTGCATCATTAGCCCCTTGATCGGGAAACAATCCTTCGAAACGAGGTATCGCGTTAAAGGAAAAAAACTTGGTCAACCTGAACCAATGCTGACTCTCTAAGGCAAAATTGGACCCATCCACATAATGCCGGCCCTCTTTATTTTGAACCAGAGGATTAAGGACTGCCTGAATTTTTCCCACATTGTTATCAAATGGAATGATACGTGAAGGGCTATCCAAAAATGTATAAGAAACTTGGAGATTACTTAGCGGATGGAAACTGACCGGTTTGGAATATTTTTTATTGTCAAGAAAACCTATCTCCTCAGCAAATTCTCCTTCCAAGTTTTTAAGAATGGCAAAACCCAAATTACCTTTTTCCAAACAATTAATATCACGATCTTCTTCCTTGCATATCTGCTTCAGATTATCTCTGGCCTCCTTGACCATACGGCCCATTTCCATACGGCTCCACGGACGCTGCCCCATGATGACATTTTTAATAAGACCATGGCCGATAAGCTTGTCTAGTTGATCATAAACACGGTCTGAAACAGGAATATTGATAGAGCTGTATGGAGATCCCGCCAATGGAAAAACAAACAAGAAAGAAAAACTTAATATCAAAAATAGGGGAAATTTCATATTTCTATTCGAGAACATCATTGTTATACCTGAAAGTACGTGTTCATACACATCTTGCCAAGTAATGACAATTTTTTTTCAAGGATCAAAGCCCTTAAAAAATTTGTCTTTTAAGTTGAATTAAAATAGGAAGAAAAACAACTTCATGGAAACCACCGACTTTTTAATCATTGGAGGAGGCGTTGTTGGGCTGACTATGGCTTTAGAGCTCCAAAAACGTCATCCTTCTGCCAAAATAACCCTGATCGAAAAAGAGGATTTTTGTGGCTTTCATGCCAGTGGGCGCAACAGTGGTGTGCTTCATGCAGGGTTTTATTATACAGCCGATAGCTTAAAGGCCAAGTTCACAAGGGAAGGCAATTTGCGATGGAAAGCCTATTGCAAGGAAAAGAAAATCCCCGTGAATGAATGTGGAAAACTTGTTGTCGCCAAAAATGAACAGGAACTGGGCAGGCTTAATGAATTACTCAATAGAGGGAAAGCAAACGGAGTTGAATTGCATTCAATTTCATCGGATGAAGCAAAAGAAATCGAACCACGCGTCAAAACCCATGAAAAAGCCCTTTACTCCCCTTTGACAGCTTCGGTCAATCCAGGCGAGGTCATGAAAAACTTGGCAAAAGAGGCCGCCGACAAAAATATCCGTATCATGTACGGCACGGCTTACCTCAGCAAAACAAAAAATGGCATTAAGACAAATAAGGGGCTTATTCAAGCGGGATATATCATCAATGCGGCAGGACTTTATGCCGACAAGATTGCCCATGATTTTGGATTTGCAAAAGACTTGTGCATCCTTCCATTTAAGGGATTGTATCTGTATTCGGACGAACCCAGTGGATCGGTACGCACCAATATATACCCCGTACCGGATTTAAATTATCCATTCCTCGGGGTTCACTATACAATAACTGCCGACAATCACATTAAGATAGGCCCCACCGCCATTCCTGCATTCTGGCGAGAACAGTATCAAGGCTTTCATAATTTTAATTATGATGAATTTCTGGAAATCGCTGGAATTGAGACGAAACTTTTTTTTACCAATACACTTGATTTTAGAAAACTTGCTTTTACTGAATTAAAGAAAATATGGAAATCTCATTTGGTGAGATTAGCTTCAGAATTGATGGAGGGTGTTAAAAAAGACCAATTCAAAAAATGGGGTCCTTCAGGCATCCGGGCCCAGCTTTACAACAAACAGACAAAAAAACTTGAAATGGATTTTCATTACGAAGGAGACAGAAACTCATTTCACATTCTCAATGCCGTTTCCCCTGCGTTTACCTGTGCTCTCCCGTTTGCTGAATTCCTCGTGGATAAAATAGAATATCATTTCAAGAAATAAGTTCTTTAAGCTGTGATAGATATAATTGCGATGCCCAATAGCAATCACGTGGATTTTTAAAAAAGTTAAGGGTGTCAACCCCAGGGCAAGCCTTGGCCCCAAGCTTCCGTGGCAAGCCACGATACAAGGTATTAGATATTGATCCGGAAACGAATGTAAAAACGGAAGCGGGTAAAATCCCCCTTAATCCCCCTTTTTTAAAGGGGGAAAGTACAGTAGAAAAAAAAGGGAAACTTGATGCCCCCGCTTAATCCCCCTTTAAAAAAGGGGGTCAGGGGGATTTGTTCCCGAATTTCAGCAACTAAATATTACTCATTTCAGGAGATACTCCAACTCGTCGTTCCATCCGGGTTGTCTTTAATTTGAATGCTGGCCTCTGTAAGTTCTTTGCGGATGGTATCTGCCAGGGCAAAGTTTTTGTCAATGCGGGCTTGCTTTCTCTCTTTTATTTTTTGTTCAATGGCCTCGGGAGTTAAATTTGACTTTTGCATGGCTGCTGTTTTTTCTTTTTCAAAAAAACGGGCAGGAGATGACCCAAAAATACCCAGCACCTCATGAACTTGCTTGACGACCTCGTTAAAAGTTTCAACCAAAAAGGCTGGAACGTTTTTATTTTCATCCAACACTTTATTCCACAGGCGTGTTATATCAAACAGGGCTCCCACCACTTTGGCCGTATTAAAATCATCATCCATGGCCTGGACAAAATAAGTTTTAAACTGATGAAGTTTTTCATTTAACTCAACAATGCTGGGATCTCCCAAAAGATGCTCTTGGGTGGGGTTAAGCGCTTCCACACGGGTACACGTTCCGTACCAGCGAATAAGCGACTGGCGGGCATTCTCAATGTTTTGGTCGGTATAATCCAGGGGCGACCGGTAATGGGCGGCAAGAATGAATAACCGGATCACTTCCGGATGATATTTTTGAAGCAAGCTATCGATGGTCAAAAAATTCCCGAGCGACTTGCTCATCTTTTCGGCATTGATGTTGACAAACCCGTTATGCACCCAATACTTGGCAAAAGTTTTACCCGTGGCGCCTTCTGATTGGGCAATTTCATTTTCATGATGGGGGAAACTTAAATCGCGCCCCCCGCCATGAATGTCAAAAGTCTCTCCCAAATACTTCATGCTCATGGCAGAGCATTCAATATGCCAACCCGGCCTCCCCTTTCCCCATGGGGAATCCCAGGTAGGCTCCCCGGGTTTTGACCCCTTCCACAGCGCAAAATCGAGCGGATCGGTTTTGGCCTCCAAAACATCGACACGAGCTCCCACCTCAAGCTCTTCTATTTTTTTCCCCGAAAGTTTTCCATAATCCACTTTTTTTCTCACCGAATAAAAAACATCCCCACCGGCCGCATAAGCCATCCCTTTCTTTTCCAAAGCTTCGATAATGTGAAGCATGTCGGGAATATGTTCGGTGGCCTTTGGTTCCAAACTGGGAGTCACCAAACCCAAATTTTTTGTGTCGCGATGGAAGGTGGCGATGTATTTTGTGGCCACTTCTTCCCACGAAATTTTTTCTTTTTGGGCACGGGCAATAATCTTGTCATCCACATCGGTAAAATTGCGGACAAAAGTGACATCGTATCCCGTAAATTTCAGATAACGATATATGACATCAAAATTGATGAGCGCCCGCGCGTGTCCCAAATGGCATTCATCATAAACCGTCACCCCGCACACATAGAGACCCACTTTGGGGGGATGGATAGGTTTGAACTCTTCTTTCTTACGAGTAAGGGTGTTGTAAATAAATAAAGACATATTCGTAGGGCACTGTTTGGGAGTGGTCCCTGAGCGGAGTCGAAGGGCCACCTCGACTTCGCTCGATGACCAGCCAAGTAACGCCCCTACCCCAACGTCACCACGGCCCATGCGGCCATGCCTTCTTTTTTTCCGGTAAACCCCAAACCCTCTTCAGTTGTGGCTTTCACGTTCACGTCTTCGGGATTCATTTGTAATACTTTTGCAATATTGGCCTTCATTTTTTCTTTATGGGGGGAAAGTTTGGGGGACTCGGCAATAATCACCGAATCAATATTATTCACTTTTAAACCTTTGGCTTTTATTTTTTGAAAAGTAATTTCCAGAAATTTAAGGGAGTCCATCCCTTTAAATTGGGGATCTGAATCGGGAAAATGCTGACCAATATCTCCTAAGCCTGCGGCTCCCAAAATCGCATCGGTAATGGCATGCAACAAAGCGTCAGCATCTGAATGCCCAAGTAAACCCTTTTCGTGCGGGATTTCAACCCCACCCAAAACAAGCTTGCGGCCTTCCACTAATTTGTGGACATCGTAACCAATTCCTGTACGCATAATTTCTGTAGGGGCGCTCGCTTGCCGCGCCCGTAATTGGGCCAGAGTAATGGGCGCGGCAAGCGAGCCGCCCCTACAATGAATTTAAATAATATTCCGCCAATTTCAAATCATCCGGTGTTGTCACCTTGATGTTTTTGGGATCGCCTTCGACAACAAACACATCCGTCCCCATCCCTTCAACCATCATGGCTTCATCGGTTGAATTCTGGCCTAGGTCCGGATGGGACTTATACAATGCCGAAAGGATTCTGCAAGAAAAACCCTGGGGGGTTTGAGTGAGCCTTAATTGATTTCTGGGGATGGTTTTTTTAACCTTGTCCCCATCCATTTCTTTTACAGTGTCACTGATAGGAACCACCGGAACCACAGCCCATTTGACTTTGGTTGCCTCAACAATTTTTTTGATGAGATCTACCGAAACCAAGGGCCTCACGGCATCGTGAACAAGAACAGTATCATCGTCTTGGGAATGTAAAAACTCAAAACCCTTTTTGACGGATTCGGCACGGGTGGCTCCACCGGTGATAAAAATACATGGGTCGGGAAACCCGACCCCTACGGTAGGGGCGGGGTCGCCCCGCCCTTGGGCAGGCAAACACACCACAATCTTCTCAAACAACCCTGTTTTCACAAATGCTTCCACCGACCATTGAAAAAGGGGTTTACCTTTTAATTCCAAAAATTGTTTGCGTGTTTGGCCGCCAAAACGGATTCCCAAACCTGCAGCGGGGATGATGGCGTAATTGGACATTGGTTATGTAGGGGCGAATCTTGCCTGCCCGCCTCTGGAGGGTATTCGCCCTTGTAGGGGCACGTTGAAGGGCGATCACAAGGATCGCCCCTACCTCAAAAAATTCCTCAAAATATCCTTCCCCACCTTTGTTAAAATGGATTCAGGATGAAACTGCACCCCTTCCACACGGTGCTGCTTGTGGCGCACGGCCATAATTTCCCCTTCCTTGGTGGTGGCAGAAATTTCCAATACATCGGGCATCGATTCCGGACGAATCACCAAAGAATGATATCTCGTTGCCACAAAGGGATTTTCAATTCCTTCAAAAATGGTTTTATTGTCGTGTTTTATTTGCGACGTTTTTCCATGCATCACGCGCGCGGCACGGACAATTTCCCCTCCAAAAGCAGCGCCAATGGACTGATGCCCCAAACAAACCCCCAAAATGGGAATCATCCCGGTAAATTCTTTGATGAGCGGCACAGAAATACCCGCTTCTTTCGGGGTACATGGGCCGGGAGAAATGACGATCCATTTTGGATTCATTCCCCGGATATCAGCCAGAGTACATTCGTCATTTCTGAAAACACGAATCTCCTTTTCGGGGTTTTGTCCTGCATCCTGTAAAATTTCCCCAAAATACTGGACCAGGTTATAGGTAAACGAATCGTAATTATCGATGATTAATAACATAATTGTACGGACGAACCTTGCCTGCCCGCCTCAGGAGGGTGTTCGCCCATCAATATTGGCCCATCACGGGCGAACACAAGGTTCGCCCGTACACGTTTTCTAAAGCCTTTAAAACCCCCCGGGCCTTGTTCTGGCATTCCTTATACTCCAGGCGCGCATCCGAATTAAAAACAATACCGGCGCCCGCTTGAACATAAACTTTCTTTCCCTTGAAAAAAGCCGTGCGGATGGCAATGGCCGTGTCGCAATTTCCATTAAACCCGATATACCCAACACATCCCCCATAAACCCCACGACGCAAGCCCTCAAGCTCTTCGATAATTTCCATGGCCCTTATTTTAGGCGCCCCTGTCAGTGTCCCAGCAGGAAAGGTGGCACGGATAAGATCATAGGCATCCCTGCCTTTTTTTAGCATTCCTGAGACATGCGAAACCAAGTGCATCACATGCGAATACCGCTCCACAATTTCCAACTCATCCACGGTGACACTGCCTATTTCACACACCCGTCCCAAATCATTGCGGCCAAGGTCAACCAGCATGATGTGCTCGGCACGTTCTTTGGGATCTTCTCTTAATTCTTCTTCGAGTTCGAGATCCTCTTTTTCGGTATATCCACGTCTGCGCGTACCTGCAATGGGCCGGAGTTCGGCTCTTTTTCCTTCAAGACGCACCATCACTTCAGGAGAAGCCCCTACCACGGCCAGATCATCAAAATGTAAAAAGTAAAGGTAAGGGGAAGGATTTAATCGCCTGAGTACGCGATAAAGTTCAAAAGGATCAATGTCCGTTTTAGCTTCGTACCTCGTAGACAACACCACCTGGAAAACATCTCCTGCCTTGATATACTCACGCGCTTTTTCAACCATGCCCATGAACTCTTTTTCGGTGTGCCTGACACGCGGGGTTTCCGGGGTTGTCTTCTTCTTTTTGGAAACAGAAGGGATGGGCTTTCTTAATTGGCGAACGAGGGTTTCAATCTTTACACAGGCTTTTTGATACAAGCCTTTAACAGAAGTCCCATCAAGATAAATATTCACCACAATTTTGATGGTCTGTTTAAAATTATCAAACATTAAAAGCGTATCTGCGATCACAAAAAAAGCTTCTTCCACGCCAAGGTCATCTAAACTTGCTTCTTTGATTTTTTCAAATGAACGGACAACATCATAACTCAAAAAACCCACCGCTCCCCCAAAAAAACGGGGCAAACCGGGAACTTCAACCGGTTTAAAAGGTTTCATCACCTCTTTGACTGCCGATAAGGGATCCCCAGAAATTGTTTGAACCGTCTTTTTCTTCCCCGATAAAAGAGTCAATTGGTCGTTACGAACCTTAAGAACCATTCGTGGATTAGTTCCCAGAAAACTGTACTGCCCCCATTTTTCTCCCCCTGTGGCACTTTCAAGCAAAAAATCATATTTTCCGGAACGAATTTTTAAAAAAGCAGACACAGGAGTATCAAGATCGGCCGGGATTTCGGCATACAAAGGGATGAGATTCCCTTTTTTGGCTAATGTTTGAAATTCTTGGAGTGTAAGAGAAAACATAAAACCGTACCCGTACGGGCGAACCTTGCCTGCCCGCCTCAGGAGGGTGTTCGCCCCTTGTATCTACATCCGTTTCAAATAAAATTCATTCGAGTACTGCACCTTGCCATCAATGGTTTCAAGTTTCCACCGAAATTTGCCGTAGGGAAGAACCAGCTCTGTGGGGTGCATCCAAACCGTATCAACCCTTTCTTGCATACGCCCCAAAGCTTTCATAGGAAGAGTATATTGGGATTGCACCAAACCCAAATTTTGCGACAGGCCATTTCTGACAACCAAATCGCCGGAGGGAAACCATTTCCCCCTAAAAAAATGTTCCAGCCCCATTTTTTCCCTCACGGAAATTTGTTCGGGATTGGTGACAGTAAGGTTCTGAATCTGCCCATCAAAATAAAATAAATAATCCGTCTTCAAATCAAGGGAACATTCCTTATTAAACTCCCCAATATCAGTTCGATCCGTAAATTCATTTTCCTGCCAGGTATGCACACGCCCCACATCCACATGCACCATCAAAAGATCAGGATAATACCCTACCCCGCCCCGGCCAAGCCTGCGGACATAATTCACCAATTTTTTCTCGGTGATTTCATCCATGTGAATATCAGAGGCCATCCCCTTTGTGTGATAACTGTTTTTGGCAACATTACGGCCTTCCGCCCGAAGAGCCTCGTTAAATTCAGGACGCCGATACCCGCTGATAATTTCAAGCGTATCCACTCCAAAGTGATCTGCTAAATGGTCCAAAAGATGAATCAAATCCAGGTTCATTCCTGCCACTTCTGCATTATCACGGGAACGTAAAAACTGGCTGACCCTTTTAACAGCCTCTGGATTGGGGACATGATCTTTCTCATAGGCAATTTCTAAGGTTTCGTTTAAATGAAAGTTATAAAGCCTCAAGAACCCATCATGTTTTAATTCTGAAGCCTGAGCACTAAAAGACATGATTAAAATCAAGAGGTTAATAAAAATGGCCCGGGTATTGACAATGTGCGTCATATCGATTATGAGCCTTACCACTTTCTCAAAGTTTTGACTCTTAAAGTGTGAAAGTACTCATTTTTGTAGCGCATTAAAATAAAAAAATGCCACTTCTCTATAAACAAAAAGCCCTTTATAATTTAACAATCCTTTCATTTCAATTTATATGAATCCAACTCCTACAAATAAACATTTGGAAGAAAAAGATGAGGTCGTCATTCGTTTATGTGGCGACTCCGGTGACGGTATGCAAATAACCGGCAACCGTTTCACTGAAACATCCGCCGTCCTGGGAAACGATTTAGCCACTTTCCCCGACTATCCTGCTGAAATCAGGGCTCCTGCAGGGAGCCTGTTCGGTGTTTCCGGCTTTCAAATCCACTTTTCCTCCAAAGAAATTCGTACCGCAGGGGATGCCCCCGATGTCTTGGTGGCCATGAATCCCGCCGCCCTCAAAACAAACTTAAAAGATCTTAAAAAAAAGGGGATGCTCATCCTTAATTTGAATGCCTTCACTGAAGATAATTTAAAGCTGGCCAATTATTCGTCCAACCCACTCGAAGACGGCAGCTTGAACGATTACGAACTCTATAAAGTCCCCATGACCTTGCTTACTGAAGAAGCACTTAAAGACTCCGGCCTTACCAAAAAAGACATGGCTCGTTGCAAAAATTTCTTTGCCCTGGGGCTTATGTATTGGCTCTATCAACGCCCCTTGGACATCACCCTGGATTGGATTGACAAAAAATTCAAATCAAAACCCGAAATCGTCGATGCCAATAAAAAAGTTCTGAAAAGTGGTTATTATTTTGGCGAAACCACAGAAATTTTTAAATGTTGCTATAAAGTCTCCAAAGCCAAACTCACTCCAGGCACTTATCGCAATATCACCGGGAACGAAGCCACAGCTCTTGGGTTTATTGCCGCTTCTCAACTGGCCAACAAACCCCTTATCTATTGTAGTTATCCCATTACACCCGCTTCCGATATTTTACATGAACTCTCCCGTCATAAAAATTTTGATATCAAAACATGCCAGGCCGAAGATGAAATTGCCGCCATGGGCATGGCCTTGGGCGTTGCCTTTGCCGGGGGTTTGGGCCTTACCGGCACAAGTGGCCCGGGGCTTGCCTTAAAAAGTGAAGCCTTAAGTTTGGCCATTATGATGGAACTTCCCCTTGTGGTCATTAATGTTCAACGGGGGGGGCCATCAACGGGGCTTCCAACCAAAACCGAACAAGCCGATCTGTTTCAGGCCCTTTATGGAAGACATGGCGAAGCTCCCTTGGCGGTTATTGCACCAGCAACACCGGCCGAATGTTTTAGCTTGGCCATCGAAGCCGTTCGTCTATCCATTCAATACATGACCCCCGTTATTTTCCTTTCCGATGGCTATCTGGCCAATGGTGCTGAACCCTGGAATATTCCTCCCCTGGCTTCCCTTAATCCCATTGTGATTAAACACCCCACTCAGGCAGACAAATTTCAACCCTACCTCCGCGAGCCGGAAACCCTCGCACGTCCTTGGGCCATTCCCGGTACTCCCGGCTTGGAACACAGAATCGGCGGCATTGAAAAGCAGGATATCACCGGGAATATCAGTTATGATCCTGTCAATCACGAGCACATGGTGCACTTACGTGCCGAAAAAATTGGGCGTATCGCTCAAAGCATTCCTTTAGCCCAGGTTTTTGGAAAAGAATCCGGTGACGTTCTTGTCATCGGTTGGGGGGGGACCTTTGGGGCCATTACCACCGCAGTGGAAACTCTTCAAAGAGAGGGCCTATCTATTTCAAGCCTTCATTTGCGCTTTTTAAATCCTTTCCCCGCCAATCTCGGGGATGTTCTCTCAAGGTTTAAAAAAATCATCGTGGCCGAACTCAATACGGGACAGCTAGCCCAGGTATTACGTGGTCAATTCACCGTTGATATAAAATCACTTACCAAAATTCAGGGAAGACCGTTTAATGTGAAGGAAGTTGTCGACGGGATTCGTACCATTCTCAACGAAGGAAACAATCAATGGAAACTCAAAAAAGCAGTGTCCAACTAACCAAAAAAGATTTCACCTCTGATCAGGATGTGCGTTGGTGCCCCGGTTGCGGTGACTATGCCATCTTGGCTTTCATGCAACGCGTTCTACCAACCTTGGGTATTCCTCGCGAAAAGTTTGTGTTTGTTTCAGGCATTGGTTGTTCCAGCCGCTTTCCATATTATATGAACACCTATGGCATGCACACCATTCATGGTCGTGCCCCTGCCATTGCCACAGGCATCAAGGTGGCCAACCCCGATCTGCAGGTGTGGGTTGTCACAGGGGATGGGGATGGCCTTTCCATTGGTGGAAACCACCTCATTCATGCGCTCCGTCGGAATGTAGACTTGAAAATTCTCTTGTTTAACAACCGCATTTATGGGCTGACCAAAGGGCAATATTCCCCCACCTCCGAGCAGGGGAAAAAGACAAAGTCGACTCCCCATGGGTCGGTGGACTATCCCTTAAATCCCCTTTCCATTGCTTTGGCTTCAGAAGCCACTTTTGTTGCCCGTTCGGTTGATTCCAATGCAAAACACTTAACTGAAGTTTTAACACGCATGGCCCATCACAAAGGAAGTGCGTTTGTTGAAATTCTTCAAAACTGTATTGTTTTTAATGATGGCGCTTTTGACGATGCCACAAACCCTGAAGTCCGCGATGACAATGTCTTGATCCTTAAACACGGCAACCCAATGATCTTTGGAAAAACCAAAAACAAGGGCATCAAACAAAATGGGATGAATTTGGAAGTGGTCACCCTTGGTGAAAACGGCATTACCGAAAAAGATCTTGTCGTGCATGATGAATTTTTACCCACTTCCTCGTTGGCCTATGTTCTTGCCCAAATGGAAAGACCCACCGCCCCCATCCCCATGGGGATATTCCGGTCCATCCAAAAACCCACTTACGAGACAATGATCCATCAACAAGTCGAACGGGCCCATTCAAAAGGAAAGGGAAACCTGGAAAAACTTATCCATGGTGAAAATACGTGGGTGGTGAATTGATGGTCAAACTGTTCAAATACTTAATAACCCTGATTGAACAAAAAATCAGGCGTCATAAAACACGCAGGGCCCATTTAAACTTGTATGGCAAATTCAAGATGTCCGACTTTGATCCTTCCGCTTTTTGATCTCTCTGGATTTAAATTCGATGCATGCGTCCCATTCTACTCGAATGGGGGAAGTTATGTCCCCAACGATGGCTTTCTTTCGAAGTTCTTTAAGCCTTTTCTGGATATTTTTCTTTTTAGGTTGGTTTACTTTCATGGTTCGATGTTTCCTACTACACCGTCATTCCCGCGAAAGCGGGAATCCACATTGCTCAAAGAATGGATTCCCGCTAACTGAACCCCGCATGGCGGGGTCACGTGGCGGGAATGACAAACGGGTCATTTAAAAAAAACCCTCTTAAACTTCCTCTTCCCCACCTGCAAAAGATACTCGCCCTTGCATTCAAGCTTCATCATGGGATCGGAAATTTTCTTTTCGTTGACTGACACCCCCCCTTGGGTGACAAGGCGTCGCGCTTCGCTATTGCTTGGGGTAAGAGAAAGTTCCGTCAAAAGAGTCTGAAGCCCCCTGGGCTCAGAAGAGACGGGCAGAGTCACCTCTTCGATATCCGAAGGCAACCCGTGCTTAGAAAAAACCTTGGCAAATTCCTCTTCCGCTTTATCAGCTTCGGACCGGCTATGAAAACGGGCCACGATCTCTTTGGCCAAATCGGTTTTTACTTTTTTTGGATGAAGCCCCCCACTGGTTACAGCCTGTTTCATTCCCTGTATTTCCTGCAAAGACTTTGAGCTAAGCAACTCATAATAGCACCACATCAGATCATCGGTGATGGACATGACCTTGCCAAAAATATCTTTCGGCGATTCTTTGATGCCGATGTAATTGTTGTAGGACTTGCTCATCTTTTGCACACCGTCAGTGCCTACAAGAAGCGGCATGGTCAAAACGATTTGCGGGGATTGGCCGGATCTTTTCTGAATGGTACGGCCCATGAGAAGGTTAAATTTTTGGTCCGTCCCTCCCAATTCTACATCTGCCTTGAGTACCACCGAGTCATGGGCTTGAAAGAGCGGATAGTAAAATTCGAGAATGGAGATATCATGCCCCGCCTTGAATCTTTTTTTGAAATCATCCCGTTCCAGCATGCGAGCCACCGTTTGTTTGGAACCAAGCATGGTCAATTCCATGGAAGACATTTTGTCAAACCATTCACTGTTGAAACGCACCTCGGTTTTGGCCCGATCAAGAATCTTAAAAACCTGATCTTGATACGTTTTAGAATTCTTCTGAACTTCCTCTTTCGACAATCCGGGCCTTGTTTCAGAACGCCCCGTCGGATCCCCAATGGTTGCCGTAAAATCACCGATCAGAAAAACAACCTGATGCCCCAGCTCCTGAAATTGCCGCAGTTTATGCAAAAGCACCGTATGCCCCAAATGCAAATCGGGCGCTGTTGGATCAAAGCCCGCTTTTACACGCAAGGGCTTCCCCAGTTTAAGCTTTTCGATAAGCCCTTCTTCTTCAATAAGCTCAACGACTCCCCGTTTAATAACCTCTAATTGTTTTTCAACAGAAATGGACATAATTTCTCTCCCAATATTCATCCCCCTTTTCCGCCGAAGGACGGATCAGTCCTTTGGCTGAAAAAAAGGGGGACAAAGGGGGATTTGTTCCCGTGCGTGCTTGCCTTCGAACCTTTAAATATAAACCGGAAACGGAGATGGGCCCAAATCCCCCCTACCCCCCTTTTTTAAAGGGGGAATGCATCCTCTAAAAAGCCTCTTCAAAAAACATATTCCTTCTTTTCAGTCATCACATATTGCAATCGGCAATCCCACAAATCAATGGGGATGCTTGGGATCATTTGAAATTCATAAGCCAGGCCCATGGTGGCCCCTGTAAATGAAGTCAAAAAACGGTCATAAAAACCCCGGCCATAACCCAGACGAAATCCTTGCGAACTAAACCCGATACCGGGAATGATCACCAAATCCAAACGGGTATTGGGAGGCAAAGTCACACAACCATGTTTGGGTTCCAAAACCCCCCACGCTCCTTTTTGTAAATCAGCAGGGTCATTAACTTCATAATATTGAACTCCTTGTTCCACACGGGGGAAATAGACATTTTTGGCTTCTTCCAGCGCCTTGGTAAACAGGAAACGCGTTTCGACCTCATTTTTAACAGGAGAATAAAGCCCCACGCGCTGGGCCTTTTTCCACAAGGGAAGCAATACAATTTTTTCCTGGATAGTCAAACTGAGGCTGTGAACCCGCTCAAGGCTTAAGGCCAGTCTTTCTTCGAGAATTTTCTTCCTGAGTTGGTCTTTGGTCATGTCCTACTAGTGGCTAGAAAAAACCCCACCATAAGTCGTGAGAAGCTTATCTTGAACCTTAACTAATTAAGGTGGAACCCGTTATTACCTCTTTAGGCTTCCTCACAAGGAGGCATGCTCACCAAGGTAAGAGATGGACCCCGTTTTGTCATTGTAAGTTCAAAAAATAATGACGTTCACCACGAACCAGGCAGGGTTTGTTAAAATTTTACCTCAACGAAGTTTCCACACGTCGAATCAAATCATCAATCGTCAAAGCCCACTGATTTAAATTATCAGCCTGTTTTTCTTTAAGACTGACAAAATCATCAGCAATATTTAAGGCAGCCAGAATGGCAACATTGGCTGTTGAGATAGCCTTGTTCTGAGAAACAATCTCATGCATTTTTCTGTTTACATAATCAGAAACCTTTTTCACATGCTTTTCAGTGGCTTCACTTTTGATGTTAAACTTTTGATTCAAAATGGTTAGATCGTAGGATTTTTTTTCTGTCATGGGGAAATTCCTATAATTTTGCTTGTCCTTCAAGTCAAGAAAAATCACCAAAAATTAGGATGTTAACCAAAAAGCCTCAATTGGAACATGACATTATTTTATTAATGTCAATTATCCAACTATCTCCAAATAAGAACTAATCTTTTTCAATCAAGCGCCATCCACGCAAGGGAATCCCCGCTAATGCATAGGGGCCAAAGTGAGTGCAAATAATTGTTTTGGTGGTCAACCCCACTTTTTCACACATGCGTCTTATCTGGCGTTGGCGTGATTCAATCATGCTCCACTCAAACCATGTTGAAAGGGGATTTTCTTGGGCAAATTTTATGGAAACAGGTTGGGTCCTGCGACCATCCAATTCAAACCCTTGTTGTAAGCGGGCAAGCTGGCGATCATTGGGTTTAGGAGTCACTTTCACATCAAAAACCCTTCTTATCTCCGCTTGGGGATTTTGATATTTTGCAACAAGGCTTGCATCATTGGTTAAAACCACCAACCCCTCGGCATCATAATCAAGCCTTCCCAGCGGCTTAAAAGAGGCAAATTTTTTGGGCAAAAAATCGTAAACAGCTGAGCGTTCAAGTTCATCATTTGAAGACACCACACATTTTTTGGGTTTATGAAAAAGAATGATTTGGACTGTTTGGTGAAGATTGAGTTTTTCTCCTTTGACAGAAATCTTGGCTGTGGAGGAATCCACTTTTGTCCCGAGCACGGTTACTTTTTTACCGTTTACAAATACATGCCCCTGCTTCATCAGCATTTCGGCTTCACGACGAGAATACAGCCCTGTTTGACCAATCAGTTTTTGAAGACGTTCAAGAGGCATGAAAATAGTAAGATGGTTCGACCACCGCATAGCGGGGTCCCGTTTACGGGACGGGGCTCATGTCCATGTAAGGGCAATTCATGAATTGCCCTTACAAAAATAGGACACCCTGAGCTAAGTCGAAGGGTCACTCTCATCTTCAACAAAGATATCTTTTTCCAGATCACGGATGCTTTTGATGGAAGATTCAAGTTCATCAATAAGGGCACTTGATTCCAAATCAAGAGCTTCCATAGCCGTACTTTCGGCCGTAAAATCATCTTCTATAGGAACCGATTTTTCTTCGGAAGAAGCTTGGGGCTCTATCGTTTCCAAATCTTTAAGTGTAGGCAAATCCGAGAGCGATTTAAGGCTGAAAATTTCCAAGAATGTTTTGGTGGTTCCATACATGATGGGCTTACCCAGTTCTTCACTGCGGCCCACAATGCGCACCAGATCACGATCGAGCAATGTCTTGATCACACCGCCACTGTCGACGCCTCGAATCTCTTCAATCTTTTGGCGGGTGGCAGGTTGTTGGTAGGCCACAATGGCTAAAGTTTCCATGCTGGGATTGGACAAGCGGGCTTTGGGAATCTTTTGGAGATTCTTTAAAAAAGAACCCACATGAGCCTTGGTACGAAATTGGAAACCTCCTGCCACTTCCACCAACTCAAAACCACGATCGGCAGACATTTGGTATTCGCAGCTAAGCTCACTTAACGCATCCTTGATATCCCCAAGGGAAACTTCCATTTCCATCTGGCTTTGCGCTTCTTTTAACTGCGCCAAAGGATCCGCTTCTTCCCTTTCTTCCGCATTTTGTTCAATCCCTTCGGCCTCGGGGATTGCTTCACCAGAAGCCTTCTCCACGGAATCTTCAATTTTTGCTGTTTCTTTGGGTTCTGTTTTAAGTAATTTTCTTAAATCAGAAGTCGAAAGAGGTTCCGGCGAGACAAAAAGAAGGGCTTCAATAATTGATTTGATTTGGGTTTTTTCCATAAATTATTTACTAAAGTCATGGTTCGACCACCGCGTAGCGGGGTCCCGTTTGCGGGACGGGGCTCACCATGTCCATTATTTTTTAATGGACACCCTGAGCATAGTCGAAGGGTCACTCGCCATTTACAGCATCCATTACAGGAATCTCACTAACTTCCATTTTCCTGCGCACACGAATAACGCCTCGTTCATCGGTCTGAAAAATCTGGACCATCCTGAGTCTACCCATTTCAAGCAAGGCCAAAAAAGTAACCACAATACTATGACGCGTTATTTCTCCTTCAAACATTTCTTCAAACAGGAGACTTTCAACATTCTGCAGTTTATCCACAATCTGATAAATACGATCGGTGATTGAAACCCGTTCAACCTCTATTTGATGGACCGTATGTTTGGGAGCCCGTTTTAAAATTTCACCAAAGGCCTTTAATAAATGAAAGGGCTCAATTTCCACCCATTCCTGGTCTTCTTTGGTTTCATCAGGAAGTGCCATTTTGGGTCTTTTAAAAACATCGCGCAAAAGCATGGGACGCCCGCTTAACCATCCCGCCGCCCTCTTATATTTTTGATATTCCAAAAGACGGACCATCAAATCGGCCCGGGGATCGGGTTCTTCTGCTTTTTCTTCGTCATCTTGACGAACCAACAAACGTGACTTGATGTGTGTTAGCTCGGCGGCTATCAAAATAAACTCCCCCGCCACATCAATGTTGAGGTCTTGCATCAAGTCAAGATATCCCAAATATTCCTTAAGAATGAAAGCAATGGGGATATTGGCAATATCAAGATCGTTCTTTTTGATTAAATGCAAAAGCAGGTCCAGCGGCCCTTCAAAAAGATCGAGATTGATTCGGTAGTCCTGTGTGTTTTGTGTTTCGGTTGACATGTGTTGGTATGGGCGAATCTTGTATTCGCCCCTATACATCAGGGCGATCACGAGGATCGCCCCTACGATAATCCCATCGCCTCATTGGCTTCGGCTAATGTTTGCCCCGCCACCATGCGGGCCTTTTTAGCCCCTTCCGCCAAAATATCACCAATTATTTTTGGATCTTTTTTCAATTCATTTCTTTTCTCACGAAAAGGCTTAAAAGTTTCCGTCATATTTTTAATGAGAATTTTTTTGCAATCAATGCATCCTATTTTGGCTGTGCGACAATCAAGATTCACCTGTCCTATCTCCTCTTTTGAAGACACTTCCTTGTGATAAGCATAAATGGGACAAATATCGGGATTTCCAGGATCGGTGCGTCTTTGACGGGCAGGGTCGGTTATATGTTTAAGCAGTTTGTCGTTGAATGTTTTTTCATCATCGGAAAGATAAATACAGTTCTGATAACTTTTTGACATTTTTCGCCCGTCGGTTCCAGGAACTTTGGGAACCGTTGTCAAAAAAGTTTCGGGTTCGGGAAATATATCTTTGTACAAATGATTGAACCGGCGCACCACCTCGCGTGAAAGCTCGATATGCGCCACCTGGTCCTGACCCACAGGAACTTTGTGGGCCTTGTAAATGGCCACATCGGCCGTTTGCAAAAGAGGGTACCCTAAAAATCCATACGTGGATAAATCCTTCCCTGTCAACTGTTGTTGAATTTCTTTGTAACTAGGGACTCGTTCAAGCCATCCAAGTGGAGTGATCATCGAAAAAAGCAGATGCAATTCGGCATGCTCGGGCACCTTGGATTGAACAAATAAAACGCATTTCTCTGGAGAAACATCACACGCCAGCCAATCAAGCACCATTTCCTTAAGCGAGCTCTGGACAATATCCACATGGTCGTATTCCGTGGTCAAACTATGCCAGTCAGCCACAAAAAAATAACATTGATACTTGTTTTGCAGTACAACCCAATTGCGCAGCACCCCAAAATAATGCCCCAAATGGAGCAAGCCCGTAGGGCGCATACCAGAGACGATAATTTGTTTTTGCATAATTTTCATGGGGGGCGCGCCAAGGGGCGCCCCTACAGCAATATTCTCGCAACCATCTGCAAAGGAACGCCCACTAAAATACGGTAAAATCCCGTAAAAAACAACATCAACAAAATGAGAGTCCCATACTGACCCACAAACGCATCAAACTTGGAAGCCCAAGGTTGGGGAAGCAATCCAAACATGACTTTGCCCCCGTCTAAAGGATGAATGGGAATCAAATTAAAAAAGAGCAATGCCAGGTTCAGATAAAAAATCTGGACAATGGCTCCGATAATGGTGAACCCGTTATAGTTTAATGGCAGCATCCATTCAGGCTTAAGAAAAGCAATGACATGTAAGACTCCTGCCAAGATCAGAGCCAACAAAAAATTGCTCAAAGGCCCCGCGGCGGCGATAAAAAGGCCGTCTTTTTTCCAATTTTTAAGGTTTCGATAGTCAACCGGAACCGGCTTCCCCCATCCGATGATAAATCCGCCAAGAAAAAATCCCAAAGCCGGCAACACAACGGTGCCCAAAATATCAATATGGGGCAAGGGATTTAAGGTAACGCGCCCCATGGCTTTGGCTGTGTTGTCTCCAAACTTGGAAGCCACCCATCCATGAGCCGCTTCATGAAAGCTGAGCGAAAAAAGAAACCCAGGAAAAAACAGGATAAAACTGATTAATTTTGATGTTTCCATTTAAAGAAACGAAACGCTAACAAATGGGGTTTGTCTAGGCAATGGGATTATTGATTGGTCGTTCCGTAGGGGCGCCCCTTGGTGCGCCCTATCTACGCGTTAGCCAGCGGCATCCCTACATCACCGGATCCAACGCTCCCACAGGTTCAGGAGATTTAGAAGGAAGATAAACCAAAACGGGATCAATGGGTTCTATTGGTTTGGAATCCGTAGGGACAATCCTAGGATTGTCCCTACCCGCATCAGAATTATTTGTAGATTCATTTGACACCGAAGGTTTGTAAGGCAAATCGTAAACCTGTTTGGAAGATGTGTCTTCAGTCTCACCTTCCAAAGAAGGCGGTGTTGTTTGCGGCCCCACGGGACCAAGGTCTTGGGCGTGAGCGACTCCATTTAAAAATAAAAGGAATGTTATAATTTTTAATATCGATTCATTCATGACGGACCTGTCCCGGTAAGGGCAATTCATGAATTGCCCCTACGATTCCTGAAATATTTTCACATTCTCCAATTCCTTGGCCAAGCTTGGATCTTTCTCTTTTAGCTTGTTCCATTTAACTTTGGCTTGAGCCCATTGCTTCTGGTCAAAATCAACAAGGATTTGATTATAGAGACCCCGAGCCTCTTCCGAATTAAGGGTGCTTACTTTCGCATAAGCATTCTCCGCTTTTTCGTATTGCTTTAAATTACGATATAAATTGCCTTCGATCAGCCACAAATCACTTGAATCCCTTACCGCTCTTGCCTTATTTATCCAAAATAAGGCCCCGTTGGTATCATTGTTTTTGGCATAGACCATGGCTAGCTGCTTCATGAGCAATTCATTGTATCCCCCCATCTCCAAGGCTTTGCGGTAAGACTCACTGGCTTCCACCAACAATCCCATTTTTTCATAACAAAAACCCAAATTATGCAGGACAAAAACATTCTCCTGTCCCATGGCACGCATTTTTTTATAAACTTCGATCGCTTGGGGATAATGGTGAAGATCGCGATACACGTTCCCCAAAAGCCCCAACACTTGCAGATTTGTGGGAGCATGCGCTATCCATTGGGCAAGATAATTCAAGGCCTGATCGTTCTTCCCTGCTTCCCTGGCCAAAATTGTTTTGGATTTAAGAGAATCAAGAGTTTCTTCAATTTTTATTTCAAAGCGGCGGCTTAATTCAGGTTGTGAAATAAGTTTTTTGGACCAGTCGGCATAATCACTTCTTAATCCTATCACATGAATCACTTCCCCTTGGGGGCCCTTGTTTTCAAAAACAACCCGATGGATAGTCAAAGCGGGAAACAAAATTCCTTCAGCCTCAAAAACCATTTTTCTTAAATCTTCTTCGGAAATCAAAGAGTCCTGCAAAATTATTTTTGCTTCAAGCGGGAATAATTCAAAAACAAAGAGCCGGAACAATTTTGCTGCAAGATCCGTTTTTATTTTTTCATCGGATACCGTTTGAGGAGTTTCTTTTATCGGCTCTGCCTGTTTTTGATGTGTGTTTTGAGCTTCATCAAACCACCAATCTTGGAGACGGGCACACCCACAAAACCAAACAAAAAAAAGGATCCAAAACCATTTCATATCTTTGTTTGTATACAGCACTTTTGCGTCCTTGCCAAATGGGGAGACAAACCCCCAATAAGTACCCCCCGAAGTCAAAAAACCCCCAACCCCAGGCAAGCCAAGCTTCCTATAATAAAAAAATACTTAATAATTACATATATTTAGATTTGAATTCTCCCTAAGTTTTTGGCACTGGGTTTGCTATTAAACATAACGGACGCATGTATTTTTTTTAAAAAAAGGGGAATTTTTTATGACGCAAGCCATCCACAATGATTCAAACAGAAACTCCGCCACTGATTCCGACTACGCCCATACAGATTCTGCGCGTATCAAAAACCTGGGTACCGATGAAAAACGTGTGGCCCGAAGAGATGCCAGCCAGGATTTACGCACGGTAAACCGGGCCATCCGTGAATTAGAAAACAAGGATTCAGCCGACCAAGCCCGTCGTGAAGCGCTGGAAGAATTAAAAAAAGATATCGAGACTTTTCTTAACGAACTCACCGAAGCCACGCGTGCTGATCGGGAAAGTGAAAGTGGTGTGGACACATCGGAAGTGGACACAACCACCACCGAAGCTGAAGAAAAATATCCCGTGACTGTTGGCCCCAATGGGGAAATCGCCCAGGATTTTACCAATGGGGATGATATCCATGTAACAGCCGCTGATTCAACCGAAGACAGGACCTATATTTTAAATCCAGCCGATCCTGCCCCAGTGCCTGGAGAAGATCCCCAAGAAGCTCAAAAAACACTGGAGCAAAGACTTATTGATGATGGAGTAATTGATCCTGAAACAAAGGAAGTGATTCAAGATGTAAATGGAGATGGCGTTCTTACCGAAGCTGACATCGAAGCATATAAAGCAAAAAACAGCCTTGATACAAATTCCAATCTCGAACAACGCCAAAAAATAACTTTTGATGGCGGTGGAAAAACCAAACTAAGTATTGCTTCCATTGATGAGGGAAATAAACAGCTAACGGTTCGAATTGAAAACCTTGAAACGGGAGTCATTACTTTTCAAACCATTGTCAATTATGACAAAGCTTCCATTATCTGGTCCAATGCCGAAGTGGATCGTGACGAATTATTGGCCCTTCCTGAAAATCTGAAAAAAATTATGTCCATTGATAACGGGGCGACCACCATTAGCGCCAATGTGGAAGAATCCGAAGGTGAAGGCAAAGAACTCGATGTGACTCGTTCAAACGGCTACAAAGCAGCCACCTCTGATGCGGCCTTTGATGCAAGCCGAAACATGTGGACCATGGCCTCTCGTACAGATTTAAGACCCTATTGGAAGGAAGCCATTGAAATTTTCTACCAGTTTTACACAAACAATCCCAAGGGGGACTGGAAAAAAGAATTCACCGATAAAATACTGAAGAAATGGGACGAAGCCGGTCTTTTGGGTGCCGATAGAAACAACCTTATCATTAGCATGGTGATGACCATGTTCCATTCCACTTCCAAGGAAGTGTTCAGCAGTTTTGCAGGACCCCTTGTTGAACTTTTTGAAAACCAACTCATGGCCGATTTTGAAGTAATTGATGGAAGAACCAACAAGGCTCAAAAGGACGCCCAAGGAAATATTGTCATGCGTCATTGGAAAGATCACGAGTCGGCAAGCTATAAAACCGTCATCCTGCTTCTGGAATATCAAACCGGTGGCGGGCAATTTGGGGGTGCCTTAGCCGCATACGAGCTATTCACCACCAATATTTTGGGCTCGGATGATCCGATCCATCCTGAATCTGAAATACAACGAGGTCGTTGGTGGGATACCCAAACCAATAAAGCAGCCCTCGATAAATTTAAGAACTTGCTCAAGGAAAAAGGCAGCGAGATCCCTGACAGTATTAACAAGGTCAGTGCCATGGAAGACACCATGGCCAGTTCCGAAATGGTTGATTTTGACCAAAAAGACTACGAATCGGTTTACGAAAACCTTGACCTTTACGTCGCAAATTATTGCTGGGATAAAGATGATGTCGAAGACACAGTGGCCAGCGCCAACAATGAACAAATCGCAAAATTCCAGGAATACTATGAACCAAAAATAGATAGTCTCCTGCAGGCAATCATCACGGATGAACCCATGCCCGCCGCCCATATTGTGGCCAAACTCGAAGCGGCCATGAGCGCTCTGGTTCAAACCGATGGAAAAACTTCTTTGGGCGTTCTGGCTGCCATGTTTTTAATTATTATGGATGGCTCAAAACCCCAAATACTGAACAGCCTAATGAAAGTCCCTGGCTTTAAGGAAGAAGTGAAAGGCTGGCTTGAGGGCTTTGACAGTTCATATCAGTTCTACAACCCCGTCATGGAAATTTTAAACAGAAACTATCAATAAAATAAATTATGGGCATCGAAAATACATCCAACCGAAACGAAACATTTAATGTCGACTATAAACAGGCCGACAGTATTGACCTGCAAGGAAAAACGCGTGAAGAATTACGTGCGGCCAAGCGTGAAGCCTTAAACGACAAAAAAGACCTTCAAAAATACAAGCGCGACTTGGAACGCTTGGAACACAATAGCGAAATTGAGCGCAAGATTGATGAAATTGAAAAAATAATTGCCGCCGATGAAGCCTTTTTGGAAGACTTGAATGCCGCCATTGACGGTTTGCGTAATGATAGTGAAAACTTGGGCGTTGACACAAGTACCGCCGAAAGCACCCCCGAAGCCCCACGCACCGATTATAAAGATGGATCCACAGCAAGCATTAACACCATGGGGGACCAAAATATCCAACTGCGCCCTTTTGCCACCAACCCCTTGCTGACAGAAAAATCGGATACAGATTATTTAAAAGAACGCGGCATTTTGGATGAAAACGGCCACCTCATGCCCGGCAAAACAGTCAAAGATTATGAAAATGCCCTTGAAACCCGCCGCTCGGATGAACAAACCCAGCTGCAAATGATCAATATTGCCTTCCCTCCAAAAAAATATACTGCTGAAGAACTGACTTTAGAAAATGCCGAAGCCGCCGTGAATGGGGACCGTCATTATATTGAGATGAGCTTGGCCAGTTATGATGCCGCAACGGGTGCCGTTACTTTTCGTTTTGAAAATATTGAATCGGGGGAAGTGTGTTTTAAAACTTTTGACAATCTCAAATATGCCTCCATCCTTGTAGACACCAATGCTGTAAAAATCAACAACAACCCCGGTGACCCTGAAGAAGTATGGAAAAAAGTGAGTGCCGGTGGAAAGCCGGTCATTGAAACAGCCTCTACGCTCACTTCCGATCAAAAACATGGTTTGTATGCCGGCTTTGATACGGCAACCAGTGATGCCAGTTTTGAAGAAGCTTTAAAACTGGGCATTAACGGCGGTCAAGACACCAGTGATGCAACAAAGGCCAAACTGAAGGATATCAGAAACCAGGCTGTTGCCTTGATGATCGACTTTGCCAATGGAGATATTCCCGGCATCACCAACCTGGTTGACTTGTGGAATAAAAAGATAAAACCTTTAATGGAGGAAGCAGGACTTAATGCCTATGACCAAGGGCAGTTTGTCATTGTCTTATTTTACTCCATTTTCTTTAACAGCCCTTCTTACGCTCCCAAATTAAATGAACTCGCTTCAATATTTGAAACCATCCTGACTGAAATACCGGCCAAAGAAGCAGACATCAACGCAAACGGATATCCTCTCCTTTTTGAAAACAGCCCTGAAATAAAAACGGCCCTCCTGTTCATGAAAACGGGGCTTGGACAAACCGATTCTGATTTTGCTTATCTCTTTGGCCAATCGATGAAAGCCAAAGCCGATGCCCAAGGCACTGAATATGTGATGGGGCAATGGGAAAATCACGAAACCAATCTTTTAGCCATCAATGCTTATCTTAAAATCAAAAAAGAAAAGTTTTTGGAACAACCCAGCGCCAATATGCAGGATGCCCTGACCATTGAAACCGCCATGATTAATGGCGGCGGAGACATCGGTTTGGCAGGAGACGAAAAACAGTACGCTCATGATGCCTTAAGTTCCCAGCTAGACTACGCCCACGGAGAACTTAATGACCTCATGAGACAAATACTGGAACCCCTCCTTAAAAAAATCCTGGAAGGCAATTTAACAGCTTCCGAAATCACAAAATTAATCACAGAAGACTTGAAAAAAGTTCCTGACCTAACAACAGTGAAGGATCGCCGCGACAAAGGCCGGGAAGTGGATTGTTCGGTAAATGGAGTGCGGAGGGCTGCTGCAGGAATCCTTTTGAAAGCCTTGTATGGCACCAAGCCCCAATTTTTGAATGCTTTGTTACGCATCCCCAGTTTTGTCCGTGATATTCAGGTAATATTAAGAACCGTTGAACCTTATGATAACGATTTACCCTTCGAACAAACTTTGGGTGGTAAAGTGGCTCCTGAAATGATCAACATTATCCAGGCCCTTGTGCTGGAAAATAAACTGATTGAAGATTCACAAAGACGGGCCCGTACCGCCCTTGACCAAGAAGCCATGGACAAGGAACGTGAGGAAGCTGCACGCCGCTCTCAGGAAAATATGGGCGGTTCCCAAACTCCTCCTCCTGAAGAAGCCCCACCCCCAGAACCACGTGGAGCCGAAGCCATTGAAGGTGCCGAAGATGAGCGGGAAGCTGAAGGTCCTTGACCCGGTCATCAAGACATGAAAAAATATCTTTTGTGACAAGGAGATTAAAATTACCAATTAAAAACATGAGGTTGCAATGAAAAGTTCCCTTTCTTCTTTATTCTCTCCTTTCATTATTTTTATCAGTCTTCTGACAGCGTGTGCTGAAGCTGTTGTTCCAACCCCTCCCCCCGCCCCTCCTACTTTAAATATTAGTGGGGAAGCTGTGAGTGACTACACTTTAAGTTTTGTAGCCCCTGATTTTAACGGAGAGGCCCCTTACTATAAACATACCGAAACCATCGTTTTAAGAAATATTGGGGAAGAAATCCTCACCATCAACAACATCACCATGGACGATTTTAGTGGAGCCAAATGCGAATTTTCTTTTAATCCTGATGTTAATGACGCTGATTCCGTCACACGATGTTCCAACCCACCCATTGACATGGGCCTACCTCAACATCTTGAAGCGGGACAATCCATTGCGTTTGATGTGACCTACACCCAGGACAATTTCGGAAATTTCTCCACAAGCATTGTTATTGAAAGTAATGACCCTGATTTTCCTACTCAGACTATTAATGTCACATCTGAAAATTCAGGGTTGGGACAGGCTGAAAGCCCCTTAAGAGCCGAAGAACCGGCACCCAGACAAGCCCACCCAAGAATGGTACTTAATCACCATCAGCTTGACTTTGGACATGTTCTTGTAGGCAATCAAATTAACCAACTTGTTTGTATCTTCAACCGTGGGGAAGCTCCTTTAAATATACTAGGCATCAGATTTTTACCCGAAGGGGAAGGTGCCAACAATCAATATGAATTCCTCCATGTACATTGGATACCCTCTGTCATTCCAGCACCACAGGGATGGGGATCTGGAAGATGTCCCATTGATATTCAATATCACCCCAATGTGGTAGGAAATCATAATACAGCCATCGAAATTGTCAGTGATGACCCCATCAATCCTTTGTTAAGACTTCCCATATTGGGAACCGGGGTCCGTGATAACCCGCAACCACCTCAACCTGCTCCTCAGATGTATGTTTATCCGAGACAAGTCTCTTTTGGAAAAATTGGCGTGGGTTGGACAAGAACTATTGAAATTACAATCCGCAATCAAGATGCTGGCGTTTTGAGTATACAAGAAATTAGCCTGGCACCAGCAGGTGAGGGAATTAACGAGCAATATGAACTCATCAATACCCCCGATGCCTGTCGTAATTTGGAAGAAGATAGCAGTGTTCGTTTCAGCATTCGATATCGGCCGCAAATTGTTGGTGAGCACAATACTTCTCTTACCATTGTAAGTAATGACCCCTTGGGACAAAACTTTACCATCCCCGTTACAGGAAACGCGGACATTTGGCCGGAAATTTCTGTGAACACCCAACGCATCAATTTTGGCCATGTAACCCCTGGCAATGCAAGCGACCCTTATACTATTAGAATACGAAGTGACGGTCCCGGGCCCTTGACCTTACAAAATATAATCCTGACCGCCGAGGCACCAGCCCCCAACAACAACCAATATCAGCTTGATAATATTCCGCTGGAGTGGCCACTGATCCTTGCCCCTAGAACAGAGCTTGAATTAAACCTTACCTATCTTCCCCAGGTTTATGGAAGCCATAATACCTTCCTTGTCATTTCAAGTGATGATGAAAATGAAAGCACAATCAGAATCCCCATTTCGGGAAGTGCCAATGCCCGGGAAATTAGTGTTTCAACCGATCAAATTGACTTCGGCGAAGTAAACCAAGGGGCCAACTCACCCATTCAAAACATTACCGTGCAAAATGAAGGGAATTTGCCACTCATCCTTCAGAATATCTCTCTTGCCCCGGCAGCTGATCCCATTAATAACCAGTACACAATCCATAATATTCCTGCTGCATGGCCCGTTGTATTACCGGCTCACGGACAGCTCATCTTTGGCTTAAGCTATGATCCCGTCATCGTGGGAGAACATGTAACTTCCATTTCCATTTCAAGCAATGATATCGATGAGCCCATCATCAACATACCCGTCACAGGAACAAGTCGGATCCAAACCGGGCCATCCAAAGAAGATCAGGAAAATGATGAACCTTCTAAAAAGCCACCCCCAGAAAAAACCAAACCTCCAAAAACGACTTACCCCCCAACAAACAAGGAAAAATCAAATGGATAAAAAACTTGAAAGAACCAAATTATTGTACACGAGCCTTTCTGCTCCCATGATTATCCTTCTCGGCTGTGCCTACGGTGTTTTACCCACCGGCTGTGCCGAAGCCGTTATACCCAATCCTCCTCCAGCGCCTCCTACTTTATCCATTCAGCCAAACAATCTGGTTTTCATAGCCCCTGATTTTAACGGAGAAGCTCCCTATTACACACATACCGAATCCATTACTCTCAGAAATATTGGGGAAGAAGTCCTCACTATCACCAACATTACAATGGACGATTTAAGCGGAGCTACCTGCGGATTCTCTTTTGATGCCAATGTAAACAATGCCGATTCCCCCACGCGATGTTCAAACCCACCGCTCGACAGAAATTTTCCGATTGAACTTGAAGCCCAACAATCCACTTCTCTTGATGTGACCTACACGCAAGACAATTACGGCAGCTTCAGTACAAGCATTGTTATCGAAAGTAATGACCCTGAGATCCGTACAAGCAGAATCAATATTACATCCGAAAATTCAGGATTGGGACAGGCTGAAAATCCTTTAGTCCCAGCACCTGCCCCAGAAGCAGGGTCTCCCGAAATCACGGTATCTCCTTTAAGCATTGCCTTCGTATCCATACCAACAGGTCGTTCTGCCACGCGGATTGTTACCCTCCGTAACGAGGGAAACGGGCCGCTGCATATAAACAATATTGCGCTTGCGGCACCGGCGGCTCCTGCTGCCGATGGAAGCAATCAATATCAATTGGCGGGGCTTCCCCCATTTCCTTTTGAGCTTGCTGCCGGAGTGGGCATTGAATATTCTTTTCAAATTAATTACCGACCCAATGCCGTGGGGAATCATCAAACCTCCATTGTCATTTCAAGTGATGATGTTGATGAAGCCACTGTCACAATTCCTGTCACGGGAAATGCAAGGATGAATACAGGGCCTCAGTAATTTAAGGCCTGTAGGAAAAATCAATGGTATGCACCCCAGGGCAAGCCCTGGACCCAAGATTCTCCGCCTAAGGCGGAGGGTTTTGACCCAGCAAGGCTCGTCCCCGAAGCCAACGAGCGTAGGGGATAAAATTTATGCCTAGAAAAAATAGCTTCTTAATTTTTACAGGATTTTTTCTATTGGCTGTGGGAATAAGCCCCGTGGGGCAATCTCGTATTCCCATTCCATCCCAAAAGTTTCCTCAGCAAATTCAACTTAAAGATCCAGGCCCTGTGCAGGTTCATTTACCACCCGGCCCGCCACCCCCACCCCCCACCAGTTTGATGTTGGGGATATCAATGGATGGTTATGCAAGCCGTGACACCCCTATAAACGCCGGAATCCGCATCCCCAATATCAATTTTGGGGAAGTGCGCCTTACAAATAGACGCTATGTCAATCTTTACATTCAGAATTATGGAGAAGCCCCACTCTTTTTGCAAAGAATCTCACTGAATCCTGCCAATGATCAATACAGATTGGTGTACATCAATAATCGATATGAAGAAATTTCTCTTCAAGAAATAAGCTGGCCGCTGGTTCTTGAAAACGGACATCGAAGAAGCAGCATTCGATTTCGTCTGAGCTACAATCCCCAAAACCTTGGTGAACATAATACGGGAATTATCATACGAAGTAATGATAACGACTTTCCCTCTTTTACCATCCCTGTTACAGCCTCAGCCATAGCGGCTTTACCCGCCAATCTTGTTGTTTATGATTCTTACCGTTACACCGTTGGCAGAGGGAGAAGACCCGTTGAAAATATTAATTTTAGGCGAGTTTCGTCAGGAAATACACATAACCAAAGAATTTATATCTCTAACATAGGAGAAGCAACATTGAACGTGCAGAGCATTACCTTCGAAAACCCTGATGACGCCCAGTTTCAGCTTCATGTTGACGACATTTATAATCATTTAGACGATGATAACAATAACCCCGTTGATGGTTTTGCCCTTCAAGGGCATGACAGGGATGTGGCTTTTATAGTCAGTTTTACCCCGGTAGCTGTCGGAAATTACAATACAAGCTTGAACATTGTCAGCGATAATCCCGACCAACCCCATTTTTCCATTCCGATTACCGCAGTTTCCGAGGTATGGTCCGTCATGGAAATTTCTACAAACAGAATCAATTTTGGGAGTCGTGCTGTAAACACAGACAGCGACATTTTTACCGTCACCATCGGTAACACGGGTCCGGGACCCTTAAGTATCTCCAACATTACCCTGGCCCCGCCAAACGCCGGGGCACGTGATTCCCGTGCCGAATACCAGCTCTATGATCTGCCCATTCAATGGCCACTGATTGTTGAGGCCCATAGTCAAACAACCTTTGGCCTTAGTTTCAACCCACGAACATGGGGTCGCCATGACACCGCCATTTCCATTACCAGTAATTCAGACAGGGAACCCAATCGAATTATTCGTGTCACAGGCTGGGCAGAACAACAGAATCCTTAAAGGGATTGTTTAGTACATCACCTTCTTCAACACCAACCCATACGCCGGCGCGGTCATTCCGGCTTTTTTTCGGTCGCGGCTTTTGAGGATTTTTTGAATGTCTTTTTCGGTGAGTTTACCCCGGCCCACATCTACAAGAGTCCCCACCATGTTTCGCACCATGTGTTTTAAAAAGCCGGGGCCGGTGAAGGTGAGGGTGATGATGGCCCCACCCGTGCTGTATGGGCGAACACAAGGTTCGCCCGTACGGATCAAAATATTATCCACCCTCCTCACTGTCGTCTTTACATTGCTGTCAGAAGCACAAAAGGACTTGAAATCATGCCTGCCCACCAACACCTTGGCCGCACGCCTCATGGCAGGAATATTTAACGGATAAGGAACTCGCCAGGAATATTCGGTTAAAAAGGGGGAAGGGATGGATGAATTAAAAATGGTGTATTGATAAACTTTTTTCTTCACGGACCTTTGCGCATGAAAACTTGAAGGAACAATTTGAACTTTCAAAACAGAGATATCCGCGGGCAATGAGGAATTAAGCCCCATCAACAAATTGATGGGCTTCATTGAAAAAGGCTCAACATCAAAATGGGCCACTTGGAAAAGCGCATGCACTCCGGCATCGGTACGGCCAGAAACATTGGTTATTATTTTTTTTTTGAAAATGGCGGAAAGTTTTTCTTCCAAAACAGATTGAACCGTGGGGCCCTGGGGTTGGACTTGCCAACCGAGATAGTTGGTTCCTTTGTATTGGAGGGTAAGTTTGATGCGTGGCATGGGAGGTAGGGGCGCTGCTTGCTGCGCCCTTATTTATGGTACCGCCCCATAGGGCGCAGCAAGCGGCGCCCCTACGAAATCAATTTCTCCGCAATCTGCACGGCATTTAGTGCGGCGCCTTTCAAAATTTGGTCACCACAGACAAAAAGATTGATCCCGTTTTCAATCCATAAATCCTTGCGAATGCGGCCCACATAAACTTCGTCCTTGCCGGAAACGTCAACGGGCATGGGGAAATAATTTTCTTTGGGGGAATCCACCACCTTCACTCCCGGCATTTTGGCCAGGGCCTGCCTTACTTTTTCAACGGAAACGGGTTTCCCCAATTCCAGATGAATGGCCTCGGCATGCGCCCTAAAAATGGGGACGCGCACGCAAGTTGGCGAGACAAGGATTTCCTTGTCATGAAAAATCTTGCGGGTTTCATGGACCACCTTCATTTCTTCCTGAGAATACCCTTCTTCGCCAACAGCAGAATCATGGGAAAATAAGTTAAAGGCAATGGGATGTTTGAAAATAGCGCCCCTTGCAACGGGTTTTCCTTCCAGATAAGCACGGGTTTGGCTTTCCAACTCATCAATGGCCTTGGCCCCGGCACCGGACACGGCCTGGTAGGTGGCAATGGTCATTCTTTTGATGGGGGCCAGGCAATGAATGGGCCATATCGCCATGGCCGCGATAATGGTGGTGCAGTTGGGGTTGGCAATAATCCCCTTATGCTTGGCTATATCTTCCGGATTGACTTCAGGCACCACCAAGGGAACATTGGGATCCATACGGTAGACACTTGAATTATCAACCACCACGGCTCCCGCCTTCACCGCAGATGGAGCAAATTCAAGGCTTCTGGCCCCTCCTGCAGAAAAAAGAGCGATATCAATGTTTTTGAAAGAATCGTGGGTCAGCAGAGAAACGGGATATTCCTTCCCGCAGAATTTCATTTTTTTACCAACAGATTTTTTTGAAGCCAAAAGACGTAATTCCCCGATGGGAAAATTTCTTTTGGCTAAAACACGTAAAAATTCTTCCCCCACCGCACCGGTCGCTCCGGCAATGGCAATGTTGTATTTGGATTTTTTTTGCATAATTCATCTACCCCCTCTAACTCCCCCTTATCACCGCGTAGCGGGATTCCGTTTGCGGAACAAAGGGGGAGAGGCAACAAAAAATCTCCCCTCCTTTGTCCCGCGAAGCGGGATCCCGTTTGCGGGGTAAGGAGGGGTTAGGGGAGGTAGGGCCCCTACGTTATATTTTTGCAAATCACATCCCCCATCTCTTTGGTTCCCAACAATTTTGTTCCGGGGGTATAAATATCTCCTGTTCGATAGCCCTCATTTAAGACTTTCTTTACAGCCTCACGAATTTTGCCGCCGGCTTCCTTTTGTCCAAAGGAATATTCAAGCATCATGGCGGCCGATAAAATAGTGGCAATGGGGTTGGCCTTGTTCTGCCCGGCAATGTCGGGGGCCGAGCCATGAATGGGTTCATACATCCCCTTGGAAGTTTCATTAAGTGAAGCGGAAGGAAGCATGCCAATGGAACCGGTAAGCATGGAAGCTTCATCACTTAAAATATCTCCAAACATGTTTTCAGTCAGGATCACATCAAACTGTTTGGGGTTGCGAATAAGTTGCATGGAACAATTATCTACATACATGTGTGAAAGTTCCACTTCAGGATAATCTTTATGCATTTGTGTGACCACTTTACGCCACAATTCGGTGCATTCAAGCACATTGGCTTTATCAATGGAACAAAGTTTTTTACGGCGCTTGGTGGCCAGCTCAAAAGCCACCTTGGCAATACGTTTGATTTCGCTGGTGGTGTAAACAAGAGTGTTGACCCCCTGCTCTTCACCATTGGGGAGCTTAGTCACTCCGCGCGGTTTTCCAAAATAAGCACCGCCCGTCAGTTCACGCACGACCATCATGTCAATGCCTTCCACCACTTCACGCTTAAGTGTTGAAGCATCTAAAAGAGCATCAAAAATAACCGCGGGGCGCAAATTGGCAAACAGATTAAGCTCGGAGCGCAATCCCAACAATGCACGTTCCGGGCGAAGCGAATAATCAAGGGGTTCCCATTTAGGGCCCCCCACAGCCCCTAAAAGAACAGAGTCAGCCTGCTTGGCCAATTTTAAGGTAGCCGGGGGTAAAGGATGCCCTGTTTGGTCGTAAGCACAACCTCCCACAAGAGCCTCTTCAAAAGTAAATAAAAGGGAACTGGCCTTTTCAAGAACCTTTAAAACTTTCACGGCTTCCCGGGTGACTTCAACACCAATTCCATCACCGGGAAGAACAGCAATTTTGTATGATTTGTTGGACATAATTTCTGTAGGGACAATCCTAGGATTGTCCCTACGTACGGGCGTATCGTCATAGCGTACGGGCGGGGTAACCCCGCCCCTACGTTTTTTTAAAAAACGCCTCCAATTTTTTCCTGGCTTCAGAGACAGGATCCTGTTGTAGGGGCGCTGCTTGCTGCGCCCCCACGAAATATTCGCAAAAATTGAATTTTTCTTTATCCACCACACGATCAGCCTGGGGTTCACGGCATTCATTGTAGGCCGCACGATCATAAAAACCGCAATTAAGACAAATGTGGGCATCCCGCCCACAATGGTCACACACGTCGCGGAAGCCGGGTTTTTCCGAAATCGTGTCTTCTTTTTTGCAGAAAAAACAAAACATACCAACGTAGGGACAACCCTAGGGTTGTCCCTACAAATTCAAACCCCTCTCCCATCTTTTTTTGTCTGATAATATTCCAGCCGATTTACAGCCACCAGAAAGGCCATGGCTGAGGCCACGATGATATCGGTGTGGGCCCCACTGCCCCTGACTGTTTTATCTCCTTCTGAAAGAGTCACCACCACTTCCCCTTGGGCATCGGTTTCACCGGTAATGGCCGTGACCACATATTTTTCCAAATTACCCTTAAACCCTGTAAGCGTGCGAATGGCCTTAAAAACGGAATCCACAGGTCCACTGCCGCTTTCAACAACTTCCTTGGGCTTGCCATCAACAAACAAACTGACTTTGGCCTCGGGTTTTTCTTTGTTGCCGCTTTTGACCGAAAGAGAATCAAGAACATACTTCTGGTCTTTGAGTTCCACCTGGCCTTCAACCAGGGCAAAAATATCTTCGTCATAAACATTCTTTTTTCTGTCAGACAAATCTTTAAACGCCTTGAAAGCAGCTTCAAGAGCGGCTCCCTCAAGGGGAATGCCCAAAGCTACCAACCGGTCGCGAAAGGCATGCCTTCCCGAATGTTTCCCCAACACAAGCTTGTTGCGCGGAATACCCACCGATTCAGGCCGCATGATTTCATAAGTCTGCTGAAATTTAAGAACGCCATCCTGATGGATACCCGATTCATGAGCAAAGGCATTATCCCCCACAATGGCTTTATTGGGCTGCACACTAATGCCCGTAATAAACGACAACAATTTGGAAGAGGGATAAATCTGCTCCGTCTTGATGTTCGTCTTAAAGGGGAGGCTGTCCTGACGCACGTTCAAGGTCATCACAATTTCTTCCATGGAAGCATTACCGGCCCGTTCCCCAATCCCATTGACGGTGCATTCCACCTGTCGGGCCCCGGCCTGAATGGCGGCCAGTGAATTAGCAACGGCCAAGCCAAGGTCATTATGGCAATGCACACTGATGCACACACCCTTGGGCATTTTAAGAACCGACTTCAAATAAGAAATAAGATCATAAAATTCGGAAGGAATGGTGTATCCCACCGTATCCGGCACATTTAAGGTTAACGCACCATGGTCAATGGCCACCTGAAACATTTGGGCTAAATAAGCACGGTCGCTGCGGGTAGCGTCCATGGCTGAAAACTCGACATCGTTACAAAGTTTCTTGGCCAATTTGACGGCCATTTCCACATCATGCAACACTTCTTCCCGTGTTTTCTTCAGCTGATATTGCAAATGGATGTCCGAACTGGAAATGAAGGTGTGTATTCTCTTTTTTTCAGCAGGCTCTAAAGCTTGGGCACAACGCTCGATATCCATTTTGTTGGCTCGTGCCAACCCGGCAATCATGGGGCCTTTTACTTCCAGGGCAATCCGGTTCACCGATTCAAAGTCCCCTTGGGAAACAATGGGGAAACCACCTTCAATAATGTCAATATTCAATTTGGCCAGCTGATGGGCCATGCGCAGCTTTTCATCGCCGTTCATGCTGCAGCCAGGTGACTGCTCGCCATCACGCAATGTCGTATCAAAAATTTTGACTATTTCTGGTTTCATAAATTACGGGCGCGGCAAGCGGCGCCCCTACTCTTTATCCACCACCTTCAATAACTGCCCCTTGTTTTTTTCCTTGTCTGCAATGACCAATTCATGGGGATCCGCCTGAAAAAAATGTTTCATAAAATCGGCAAATGAACGGATTTTTTTAACCCCTAAAAACATTCCTTTAAGGAGACCAAAAGAAACATAGAGCATCGAAAGTGTAAACAAGGTGACCTGGGGTTCAACGGCAATGACAAACAAAACCAATACCACCAACACCATCACAAAAAAATGCGCCCGCCTGTTAAATTCCAAAACTTTCAACCCCCGATAGGGGATATTGCTGACCATAAGCAACCCCACAAGGACTGTCAGCCCCAAAATAAAATAACCAGGAGGGGGCACGTCCCCATTCATGTACTGGTTAAACACAACGGCTGTCACAATGGTACTGGCCGCTCCCGGGCTTGGCAGCCCCTGGAAATGTTTTTTTTCAACACTGGTTGACTGCACATTAAACCGGGCCAGACGAAGGGCCCCACAAGCAAAATAGACAAAACAGGCCACCCAACCCACCTTATAAAATTCGTACAAGGACCATTTGTAAGCAAGTAAAGCCGGAGCCAGGGCAAACGAGGTCAAATCAACCAGGGAATCATATTCCAAACCAAAACCACTCTGGGTTTTGGTCATGCGGGCCACACGACCATCAAGCAAATCAAACACACCCGCCAGCATAAGCACCCAGGCTGCTGTGACATAGTCACCATTGATGGTGCGAATAATGGCAAAAAAACCGCAAAACATGTTCGCGGTGGTAATAATGTTGGGCAATAAATAAATACCCTTTTTGATGCCTTGTCGTTGCATAATTTTTTATCCCCTACGCTCGTTGGCTTCGGGGACGCGCCTTGCCGGGTCAAAACCCTCCGCCTTAGGCGGAGAATCTTCCAGGGCTTGCCCTGGGGTTCATACCGTTGATGGGCGCGGCAAGCGGCGCCCCTACACTATTTTGATGCCAAAACCGTTTCCCCTGCTTTCACATTCTGTCCGATCGAAACTTTAACTTCGTAATGCATGGGAAAATAAACATCCATGCGGGATCCAAAACGGATCAACCCATAAATAGCCCCGCCCTTTAAAACATCCCCTTCCTTGGCATAACAAACAATACGCCGGGCCAGCCACCCTGCAATCTGGATAAACAAAATTCTTTCACCCCCCTCATTTCTCACAACCACGGCATTTTGCTCATTATCAAGGGAGGCTTTTTGGGCGTAAGCCGGGAAAAATTTCCCCTTGTTGTAACTTACTTTTTCCACCAACCCGGAAACAGGGGCCCGATTAACATGTACATTTGCGGGCGACATAAAAATACACACTCGTTTAACCCTGTCTTTTAAAAACCGGTCTTCTTGTACGGTATCAATGGAAAGTACTTTACCATCAGCCGGAACAACAAGGATACCATGCTCTTCCGGGCAAGCCCTTTTCGGGTTTCTGAAAAAAGAAACAACAAAAAGAGTTAATGCCAAAAAAAGAACAAACAAAATCGGATGAATCAACCACCCGACAAGGACCAAGCCAAATCCCAAGGCAATAAAAGGAAAGCCTTCACGGGCAATTATATCTTTGTTGGTGGTTTGAAGCATTTATTTATTAAAGCGGAATACAGGAGTCAGTATTCAGTAGCCAGTAGTCAGAATTAAAAAAATTTCTCCTGACTCCTGACTTCTCAAAACTCCTCTTCCTTCCCCCTTGGGATACAAATATTCCCCGTTTGTGCAAAATCGAGAATGCCGTAGGGTTTGAGCAGATTAAGGGTCGATCCTATTTTTTCTTCATCGCCCCTCACTTCAACGACGCAGTAGGTTTCTTCTACATCCAAAACTTCGCCCCCAATCGTTTCAACGGCTTTAATGACTTCATTGCGGTTTGTTTCATTCAGTTTTACTTTGACCAATGCCAAAATCCGGTTGATGGCCCGCTCTGAAGTCATGTCACGCACTTTAATCACATTGACCAGCTTGCTTAACTGCTTGTTAATCTGGTCAATGACGGCATCATTACCGGAAGTCACAATGGTCATACGCGAAACATGGGGGTCGAGTGTTTCAGCCACCGTTAAACTTTGAATATTATACCCGCGACCTGAAAAAAGACCGGCAATGCGGGTAAGAACGCCAAATTCGTTTTCAACTAAAGCAGAAATTGTATGTTTCATAAAAAGTTATGAGTTATGGGTTATGCGTTATGAGACCAACTATTAAGAAAAAAGTCATATCCCATCTTAAGGTCCGCAATCAAGGGTGTTTTAAGTTTTGTTGTAAGGGCGGTTCATGAACCGCCCTTACAAAATAAGTTCTAATTCTTATTTATCCCCAGATCAGGATCAAGGAGGTAGGAAATTTTAAGTTCATCAACAACGCTTGGCTGAAAACGCCCTGTGAACGCCAATTCCCCCAAATGACGAGCTAAAGGAATAATATCCGCTCCCACGGGGACAGTTTTTGCCCCGGCCATCAATTCCAGCCCCGGACCAAAAGCGCTAACTATTCGATAATAATTGATTTTTTCTGAAAATTTCTCGGCACTTAATACAAAGGGGCCTTCAAGAAGGTTCACCCCTTCCTGAGTGGCGTTGTAAAAAGCCGCATAAAGCTGCCCCCTGCCGGCAAGTAAAGTAGGAGCCAGGATACCTCCTTTTTCTCTTAAACCGTGGACCATGCTTTCTAAAGAAGACAATCCAAAAACAGTAAAAGAGGCCCCTGCACTTAATCCCATGATGGTGGCCAAACCGATGCGCAAACTCGTAAAAGAACCGGGACCTGTCGATAAGGCCACGTGCGTCAGCGAGCCCAGGGTAAGGTTGTTTCTGGAAAGAATCTGACTTATTTCAGGAAGAATTTTTTCAGCCAGAGTGATTGTGGAAGGAAGAACAATTTTTTCTTCCAGCAATACCTTGTTTTCAAACAGGGCCAAACTCAAAACCTTGGTGGAACATTCAACAGCCAAAAGAATCATAAAAACTACCTCAAAACACCGCGCACCCATTCCCAAATTTGGGTCAACCCCCATACACGGTCAATATCATTGGCTGTAACCACAAGCATAAGCCCCACCAAAAAAACCATGCCCAAAATCGCCGCTGCATGGCGTATGCGGTAGGAAAGCGGTTTGCCTCGAAGTACTTCTATCCCCAAAAATAAAACATGCCCCCCATCCACCACGGGAATGGGCAAAAGATTTAAAATACCCAGCTGCATGCTTAAGAAGGACAAAAAATACAGAAAATCGCTCAATCCCTGCCTCCCGGCAGCTGCGCTGGCTTGGGCTATTTGAATGGGCCCGCCCAAGGCTTTGTAAGACAATTGAAAACTAAAAAGCCTTTTTAAAACATCATAGGTCATCCCCAACAATTTTAAATTTTCCTGAGTCCCCTCTTTAAAGGCTTCAAAAAAACCATACCGTTTTTTCACCACAGAAGAAGGATCAAAATATTTGGTGATGCCAATCACCCAGGCTTTCATACCTTCATGATATTGGGGTGTAATTTCGGCCTTTAAGGCTTGCCCCTCTCGCATGTAATCAACAAGCATTTTTTTACCTTCGCTTGAACGAATGATCGCCGTCAGTTCTTCCCAGGAATTAATGGGCTTGTTATCGATGGCCTGGATTTGATCTTTTTCCTTTAACCCCGCCTGAAAAGCCGGTCCATTGGCAGAGACCATGCCCAAAACAGGTTCATTATTGACAAAAAAGAGGGGCTCAAAGCCGGCATAGCCCACTGTTTCCTTCATGTAAGGAGAAGTGGTTGTTTCAAGCAGTAAACTGAAATTTTGCCCCTGGCGCTCGACGAGAACCTGGGCTTTTTCCTGCGGATGTAACAACACCCATTGAAAAACCGAATCCCATTCAGAGAATTTTTTCCCATCAATTTCCAAAATAAGATCCCCTTTTTTAAATCCCGCTTTTTCACCCGGAGAATTTTCTTTAACCCCTAAAATAACGGGAGGTTTTTCAAGAATAGCAGGAACTGTCTTCCCCAACATAAAAACAACGGGCATGATCAGCACGCAAAAAACAAGATTCATCACGGGCCCACCCAAAACAACTCCCAAACGCTGTAGCACCGTTTTTGAGGCATAAGCATCAGGCGATTTTCTGATGGCTTCAGCTTTTTTGGGATCTCCCTCGGATTCTTCATCGGGATCCTGGCCATGAATCCGGACAAAACCCCCAAAAGGCAAAAGCGAAAATAGGTATTCAGTTTGTTTGCTTTTGTAAGAAAAAAGCTTGGGCCCAAACCCGATTGAAAATTGATCCACCCGGATACCCGCCCTGCGAGCCATGATAAAATGGCCCCATTCGTGGACCACCACCAAAATACCCAAGGCAACAATAAAATAAATAATTGTCATAATTTTGTACCAAAAATCAAATTCTCACAATATTCCCTGGCCCAACGGTCTGCTTCCAAAAGGACTTCCAAAGAGGCCACTTCTTGGGGAATATGCGCATCAAGAACCAAGCTTATCAGCCGTATCATCTCCAGAAAAGCTATTTTCTTTTTTAAAAAAGCCGCAACAACAATTTCGTTGGCTGCATTCAAAACTGCGGGATAGGTCTTTCCTTTCTTGGCCACCTCAAACGCAAGTTTAAGGGAAGGAAATTTTTCCATGTCAGGCTTTAAAAAAGTCAATTGCCCCAAGCTTGCCAAATCAAGGGGAGCCACCCCTGTTTGGAAGCGTTCCGGAAAACTTAAGGCATACGCAATGGGGACACGCATGTCCGGTAAACCCATGTGGGCCATGACCGAGCCGTCTTGGTAGGAAACCATTGAATGAATAATGCTTTGCGGATGCACACACACATCAATTTTATCCAGGGGCATATCAAACAACCATCGGGCTTCCATCACCTCTAGCCCCTTGTTCATCATGCTGGCCGAGTCAATCGTGATTTTGGCTCCCATACTCCAATTGGGATGTTTAAGCGCTTCCTCCACTGTAATTTTCGAAAAATCTTCACGGGGTTTATTTAAAAAAGGACCCCCCGACGCCGTTAAAACAAGTTTTTGGACATCTTCCTTTTTTCCTGCCTGCAAACATTGAAACAGGGCTGAATGCTCACTATCAACCGGGAAAATAGTCCCACCGTATTTCTTTTTTTCACGGCTCATCAGTTCACCGGCAATGACCATGCTTTCTTTATTGGCTAAGGCCACTGTCTTTGAAGCTTGGAGCGCCGCCAAGGTGGGCAAAAGCCCCGCAGCCCCGACAATAGCCGAAACCACGGTATGAACCTCGGGCAAAGTGGCAATGCTGACCACCCCATCCGAACCAAATAAAATTTCCGGAGATTTTGGGCCCAAAATTTTCTTTAATTTGTAAACTTCAGCTTCTGATTTAACAGAAACAACACGAGGGGAAAAAGCGTTGATCTGTCGCGCCAACACTTCAATATTGGAACCTGCCGCCAATCCAACAACCTGAAATTTGTCAGGATGCCTGGCCACAAAATCGAGTGTAGAAACACCGACTGAACCCGTGGAACCCAAAATTGAAATTTTTTTAATCATCAATGGTATGAACCCCAGGGCAAGCCCTGGACCCAAGATTCTCCGCCTAAGGCGGAGGGTTTTGACCCAGCAAGGCGCGTCCCCGAAGCCAACGAGCGTAGGGGATGAATTCTCTGGAGATTTTTCAACCAAAATATCTGGCAAAATAATAGACAGCAGGAGCCGCAAACAAAAGGGCGTCCAAACGGTCGAGAATACCTCCGTGGCCGGGAATAAGATTGCCTGAATCTTTCACACCAAAACCTCTTTTTAAGAAGGACTCACTTAAATCTCCCACGGGTCCTATAATGCCCACAAGCAGCGCCACCAGCACAAGTAAAGAAAGTGGGTACCCTGGATAGAAAAAAGCTCTCACAATGAACGCCGCCACTATCGAAGCAACAAGCCCTCCCACAAAACCTTCCACTGTTTTTCCAGGAGAAAGAAGGGGTGCCAATTTGTGTCTTCCCCATTGATGCCCTGCTATATAAGCTCCGGTGTCACTGGCAAAGGTGCAAGCCAGCAGTAAAAAAATCCAGAAAAGATAATGAGGAAGCCCTAGAGCCCACCCTACATGAGTAAAAAGGAGAACAATGTAGAAAAAGCCGATAAAATGATATCCCAAACCAACAACGCGTTTTTCAAAAGGATCCTTCCCACCAAACTGAAGAATAAAAAGAGAACCTAGCGATGCGGCCAAAACCCGAAGCACATCCTCGGCAGAATAAGCCAAGAAAACAAAGTAGCCGGTGGCAATAAAAACGATACCGATAAGCACCCAATGTTTTAAAAATTTTCTTCGGGAACCTGCAATTAAAAGAAACTCATCCATGGCCACAGCCGCCACCAGCACCACAATGCCTTTGATAAGAAAAGGGGAACCCCACAAAAGGAGGCAAACAAGAAAAAAAGCAAGGATGATTCCTGAAATCCAACGTAGCATTGATTCTCCCGTAGGGGCAGCTCGCTTGGCTAGCGCCCTTCTCATTGGATGTTTCCCATTTACAGGCGCTAGCCAAGCGGCGCCCCTACATTAATTGTTCACTGGTCTTCCCATACCGTCTCTCCCGTTTTTGATATTCTGCAATCGCAGCCATGAAATGATGCTGATCAAAATCGGGCCACAAGCATTCCTCAAAAATAAACTCGGCATAGGCTCCCTGCCACAACAAGAAATTGCTGATACGGGACTCTCCACTGGTACGAATGATAAGATCGGGGTCGGGCATTAAGGCTGTGTCTAAAAAAGAAGCCAAAATCTCTTCATTGACACTACTTGTCTCCAAACCGGCACTAAACATGGCACGCACAGCTCTTATGATTTCATCGCGTGAGCCATAACTTAAAGCCAGGGTGAGCATCATTTTTTCCCCGTGGGCTGTTTCCTTCTTCACCATGGCAATGGTCTCTTGCACATCCTGGGGCAGTTTTAAAATATCCCCAATGGTATTAAAGCGAATCCCCTTGTCGAGCATTTTCTGTTTTTTCTCAAGGAGGAAAGCTTTAAGCAACCCCATCAAAGCGTGGACCTCTTCAGGGGGACGCTGCCAATTTTCCTTGGAAAAAGCATAAAGGGTCAGATAACCAATGCCCACATCGTGGGCAACTTCAATAATATCCTCCGACACCTTCACCCCACGCGCATGCCCTTCAACCCGGTGCAAGCCCCGGGCCTTGGCCCAACGCCCATTGCCGTCCATGATGATGGCGATATGTTTAGGAAGATTGACTCGAGTCAATGGGGACATAAGATTGACGAAAGAATCCAAAAGTTATCCTGTTTTTGTAAGGGCAATTCATGAATTGCCCTTACTGGATATGGTGAATGCAAAAGGGACACCTTGACGACACGTCAAGCCATTAAACTTGGAGGATTTCTTTTTCTTTGTTGGCTACCACAGCATCTATTTTAGCCACAAAATCATCTGTCAATTTTTGAATTTGAGTGGAAAGTTTTTTGGAATCATCCTCCGTCATTTTTCCTTCTTTTTCGAGTTTTTTGGCAACATCTAAGGCCTCACGACGCGACTGGCGGATGGCCACACGGGATTCCTCCCCATGGCTCTTGAGCATTTTTACGAAATCACGGCGACGCTCTTCTGTAAGGGTAGGGATGGGCAAACGAATCGCCTTACCATCATTGACGGGGTTTAACCCTATATTGGCTTTTTCAATGGCTTTTTCAATGGCGGGAATAATGTTGGATTCCCAAGGAGTCACCATGATCATGCGTGGCTCCGGAACTCCCAAAGTGGCCACCTGGTTTAGAGGTAAATACTGGCCATAATACTCAACCCGAATATCATCCAACAAATTCAAGGAAGCCCGACCGGTACGCATTTTGGACACTTCCCGCTGAAAAGCTTCCAGTGCTTTTTCCATGTGACCTTGGGCATCTTTAAAAATCTTGTCGCTCATAAAAAATTTTAAGAGGCTTGAACCAAAGTCCCGATTTTTTCACCACACACCACTTTTTTGATATTGCCGGCTTGGAAAAGATTGAAGACGATAATCGGTGTACCATGATCCATGCACAATGAAATAGAAGTTGAATCCATCACTTTAAGACCTTTATTCAACACGTCTAAGAATGAAAGTTTTTCAAATTTTTTGGCTGATTTATCTTTGATGGGATCTTTGTCGTAAACGCCATCGACTTTGGTGGCCTTCATGATGACATCCGCATGAATTTCCATGGCGCGAAGAGCGGCAGCGGTATCGGTTGTAAAAAATGGATTCCCTGTGCCAGCGGCAAAAATAACAACGCGTCCTTTTTCCAAATGCCGCATCGCCCGCCGACGAATGTAAGGTTCCACCACCTGGTGCATTTCAATGGCGGACAAAACACGGGTAAAAACACCCTCTTTTTCAAGGGCCCCCTGAAGGGCCAGGGCATTCATCACCGTGGCCAACATGCCCATGTAGTCACCCGTAGCACGGTCGATATCCCCTTCGGCATCACTCATCCCACGATAAATATTCCCCCCCCCAATCACCAAAGCGACCTCAACACCCAAGGCGGCAACTTCTTTTATTTCTTTGGCAATTTTCCGGGTATGTTCTATGGAAATTCCAAAATCGGCAGGCCCCGAGAGAGATTCTCCACCAATCTTTAAAAGAATTCTTTTATATTTGGGTTTCATTTGAAAAATTATGCCCCTACTTTGCCATTTTGGCCACCTCAGCGGCAAAATCATCGGCCTTTCTCTCAATCCCTTCACCCACCTGAAAACGCTGGAACGCAACAACTTTGAGGCTGGAATTTATTTCTTTTAATACTTGAGCCACCGATTTTTTCCCCGTGGGGTCTTTAATAAAGACCTGATCAACCAAACAAACTTCGGAGGAAAACTTGGCTATTTTACCCTTTATAATTTTTTCCAGAATTTCCTTGGGTTTTCCTGAATCTTTCATTTGTTCCAGAAAAATGGCTTTCTCTTTTTCAAGAACCTCGGCAGGAATTTGGTTGGTTTGCAAATAACGGGGGTTCATCGCAGCGATATGCATGGCCACATCTTTTGTCACTGCTTCAGGAGCATCCCCCTGAAAATGAACCAACACACCAATTTTATCCCCTAAATGGATATACCCCCCCAATTTTTCCCCAGCCTTACTTTCCAATCGTACAAAACGGCGTAAGCTCATTTTTTCACCAATTTTGGCCACAAGTTGGGAAAGACGATCGGCCACCAAACCCTCTTCACCATATTTGGCTGATGATAGCGCTTCAATATTGGAAGGATTTAAACTTGCAACCAGGTGAGCTAAACGTTGAACAAAATTTTTAAAATCTTCGCTTTTGGCCACAAAATCGGTTTCAGAATTCACTTCAACAAGACTAGCCACCCGACCATCAGCAGAAATTTCAATGGCAACACGCCCATCTGCAGCAATGCGCGCCGCTTTTTTTGCCAAAGCATTCAACCCCTGTTTTCGCAAATATTCAACTGCCGCCTGGATATCACCCTTAACTTCTGTAAGGGTTTTCTTACATTCCATCATGCCGGCACCGGTTTGTTCACGTAAATCTTTAACGAGTTGTGCTGAAATTTCCATGGTAATTTTGCCTTTGCGTAAGGGCAATTCATGAATTGCCCTTACTGAATTGCCCTTACATAAGGACATTCTCAATCCCTCACGAAGCATCCGCAGTGGGTTCTACAGTTGCTGAAAAACTATCAACCTGAGCTCCGCCCTCAAAAGAATCTTTTTTGGCGACATAGGCCTTGCCGGTTCCTTCAACCACCGTTGAACGGCGACGCTTGCCCTCCGGCTTTTTGGAATCGGTATCGTTACCGGCCTTCAAAGCCATGGCTTCACGTTTTTCCAGGCCACTCAAACACGCATCAGCTGCTTTGGTAATAAACACCTGAATACTGCGCTGAGCATCATCATTGGCGGGAATAACATGGTCAATGGGGTCGGGATTGCAATTGGTATCCGTGATGGCAATGACAGAAATCCCCAGAATATTGGCTTCATGAACGGGAATTTTTTCTACATGGGGGTCAACAACAAAAATGGCTCCGGGTAAACCGTTCATTTTTTTGATACCGCTTAAAACTTCCTGCAGTTTTGCTATTTCACGGTCAAAACCCAAACGTTCTTTTTTGGTGTATCCCGTGAAATCATTTTTTTCACGACGTGTTTCCAGTTCAATAAGACGTTCAACACTGTGACGAATGGTGGAAAAATTGGTCAACATGCCACCCAGCCAGCGTTTGGTCACAAAGGGCATTTTGGCACGAATGGCTTCCTGTTCAACAATGCCCTGAGCTTGGGCTTTGGTTCCGACAAACAAGACATCCCGGCCTTCAGAAACAATTTTTTCAAGGGCATTGAATGCTTTTTGAGCCAGCCCTTGGGTTTGCTGCAAATCAATAATATGGATCCCCGAACGCACACCATAAATATAAGGTTTCATTTTGGGGTTCCAACGACGTGTTTGATGCCCAAAATGGCAACCGGCATCCAACATTTCTTCAATCAAGATATCAGACATGCTTTCTCCTTTTTAAATCTGAATAAAAAAATAAAAAGCCCCTTTTCCAGGGCCGCCTTTGTTAAAGGGCGGTTTTGATAACATAGCGGTTTATGGATGACAATACCTAAAATTTTTATTTATTTCGGCAGTTTATGGGTATACACGCCCTTTCTCAGACACGGATCCCCCCATAAATTTATCTTGTTTTCAAAGACCTCTAAGAGATACAAATAAACGATGAAGAATTTTATTCCTTTTTGGTTTCTATTTTTCATTCTTTTTTCTGCATGGGCTCAGTCTCCAAAAGAGTTTACCACCATGGGAGGATTCGATTTTGATGAATACCAAAAAACCTCCTTTTCCAACCCGGCTTGGGATCCCTTTGTTCGTGAAGGGTTTGAAGCTTTTGACAAAAATGATTTGCCCACGGCCCTTGAATTTTTACGCAAGGCCACCAACATTGGGTGCCAGTCCCCTTTGGTCTATGTAAAACTGGCCTTGGCCTATGAAGTACAAGGTGGTTATTATTCGGCCGCCCAATATTATGAGCTGGCTTCTTCACAAATAAAATCAATCCATCCCGGACATCGTTATGCTGAAAGTTTTGATGAAAACTACGGACGAGCCCTTTATATGATGGGGCAAATGGATATGGCCGTCCCCTTACTTGAAAAAGCCGCGCTCAAAAACAATACAAGCCCGTGGGTTCTGCAGCTTTTGGGACAACATGCCTTGACACGCGGAGATATCCAAAAAGCGTCTTTCTATTATGAAAAATTACTGGCTACGGGAGGAGGGCAAATTACCTACCCCGAACAGCTCGATTTATACCTTCAACTGGCCCGAAGTTTCGCCAATGGTAAAAACACGGACAAAGCGATTGCCTATTATGAATCCGTTTTAAAATTAGATCCCCAAAATCAGGAAGCCGCCCAATTCATAAGCAGCCACAAAAATACGGGAAACATGGATAAGGTTTTTGAGATGATGGAAAAAGGGAAATAGACTACCTTCCTCCGAAACAAATATCCGCCATGAGTTTGTCAACATAGAACCGGTGATTCACCGGGCTGCTTTTAAGCGAACGATCGGTGATAAGCAGCCGCTGGTAAATTTCCTTGAGCTGGGAAGAAGAATATTGACGGGCCTGAACAAGATAATCTTTCACAAAAAAGGGATGGACTCCCAACTGCGAGGCCGCTTCCTGTTCACTTGATTTTTTTCTTAAAGCTTCCTGCGCCAAAAGCAAAAGTTTAAAGTGACGCGCCATCATCGAAACAAGCCGAACCAAGGGTTCCCCTTGAATTAAAATATTTTCCAGTAAACTCTGGGCCTGGGCCCATTTTTTGGCCCCAATTTGCCCCACGAGATCAAAAATGCTTTTGCTTAAAAATTGCCCCACCACCGCTTCAACATCACTAGCTTGCACTTCTTTCCGGCTTCCCAAATAAGTTTTAAGTGTTTCAAGGGCTGAAACCTGGGCCATGAGATGGTTTCCTAAAATATCAACTAAGGCCTGAAGGGCCGGTGGCGTCAGGGCCAGGTCCATCCCTTTGGCTTCCTGGAAAAGCCACCCAGACATTTGTCGGGGATAAGGAGCTTTAAGCTCTTCAATAAAACCGGCTTTGACCGCTTTTTGCCAAACCTTGATTCGTTTGTCGATTTTGGAAACATGAAGTACCAAACACGTGGAAGGCGATGGGAATTGCATGTAAGACAACAAAAGATCCAGATCGTTTTTCTTTAAATCATCGCCATCGGAAACCCACACAAAACGGTAACCAGCCATCATCGGCAATTGAGCGCAGGCAAGAAGGACGTCATGAAGCAAATGATCTTTAAGTGAAAAAGAATTCTCGTTCCATTCATCTTTTTGACTTCCAAGAATCTGCTCTTTTAATTGGCCCCGTCTTTTTTGAACCAGATAGGCGTCGTCAGAGACAAGGATGGTGATGAGGGGGATAGAAGACATAATATGTCAAAATTTGACCCATCACCTCGACTCCGCTCGGTGACCACTCGACGGTCCCTGAGCGGAGCCTGTGATGAGCCTAGCCGAATCATCGAAGGGCCAAGTACGTTACACCACAAAACTAACCAATTTTCCGGGGACAAAAATTTCTTTGCGAATGGGTTTACCTTCCAAATAGGTTTTAATCTTGTCATTTTTTTTGACCAAGGTGATCACTTCTTCCTGACTGGCCTCGGGGGAAACCATGACCTGAGCCCGCACTTTTCCATTTACCTGAACCACTATCACAATTTCTTTCTTGTTCAATTCAGCTTCCAAAAAAGAAGGCCACGACATGGATAAAAGGTCCTGATTTGGCGACAAAGAGTTCCCCAATTCCGCAGCAAAATGGGGGACAAAAGGAAACAAAAGGACAACAAGAGTTTTGAGTGCTTCTTTAAAAGAAGGGGACAGGCCGGATTCAGGAGCCACCTTGTGCAGATAATTCACAAATTCCATAATCGCCGCAATGGCGGTGTTAAAATGAAAATTTTCAATGTCTTCAGTCACTTTTTTAATGGTTTTGTGAATCCAAAAATTCATTTCCGGATGGGGACTATTTCCGGCCCAACGATTGGAAACCGTTTCATAGCACAGGGCCCATACACGATTTAAAAACCGGTAGGCCCCTTCAACCCCAAGATCGGACCAGTCCAAATCGCGCTCCGGAGGCGAAGCAAACAAGGTAAACAAACGCGCCGTATCGGCTCCGTATTTTTCGATGAGATAATTGGGATCGACCACATTGCCTTTGGACTTGCTCATTTTGGCCCCATCTTTAATCACCATGCCTTGAGTCAGTAAGCGGCTAAAAGGTTCGCTTAAACGGTGGTAGCCCAAGTCACGCAATACACGTGTGAAAAAACGGGAATATAAAAGATGCAACACGGCGTGCTCAATGCCCCCAATGTATTGGTCGACCGGACTCCAGTAACAGACAAGGTCTTCGGCAAAGGGAGCCTGATTATTGATGGGATCGGTGTACCGCAGAAAATACCAGGAAGATTCAACGAAGGTGTCCATGGTATCGGTTTCACGACGGGCCGGCGCCCCACATTTGGGGCATATTGTTTTTAAAAAAGATTCATGCCGGGCCAGGGGAGAACCGGCCATTCCCGTGAATTCAACATCTTCAGGCAAAACAATCGGCAGATCTTCAACACGTGCCGGAACCACACCGCACACCTGGCAATGCACCGCTGGAATGGGAGTACCCCAATAACGCTGGCGAGAAATACCCCAGTCACGCAATTTGTAATGAATGGTTTTTTGCCCTATTCTTTTTCGTTCCAAAAAATCGGTAATGGCAAGCCTGGCCACCGAACTCTTCATGCCGTTAAACTGGCCCGAGTTGATTAAAATACCCTCTTCTTCAAAGGCCTGATCCATGCCCCGCGGATCTAGTAACTTTCCGGGAGGATGGATGACCACATTGATGGGCAGATTGTATTTTCTGGCAAATTCAAAATCGCGCTGGTCATGGGCGGGCACGGCCATCACGGCCCCCGTTCCATAGCCCATCACGACAAAATTGGCCGCATAAATGGGAATTTTTCTGTGCGTGACCGGATTGATGCAATAGGCCCCCGTAAAAACGCCTTCTTTTTCCTGCTCTGCACTGTATTTTTCTTCCACCTTTTTCTGGGCCATGCGGCTAATAAATTCTTTGACTTTGGATTCTTGGGGTTTGCCTTCAATTAACTGGGAAAGCCAGGGGTGTTCAGGAGCCATGGAAACAAAAGTGGTTCCAAAAAGAGTATCGGGACGGGTGGTGAAAATGGTTAGTTTAAGGTCCGTCCCGTCAATGGGAAAATCAATGCTGGCGCCCTCGGAACGGCCAATCCATTCGCGTTGCATGGTAAGCACGCGTTCGGGCCATCCATTTTTGAGTTCATCCAAACCCTTTAGGAGTTCATCGGCATAGGCTGTAATTTTAAAAAACCATTGCTCCAAGGGTTTTAAGACGACCACCTGGTCGCATCGCCAGCATTTGCCACCTACGACTTGTTCATTAGCCAATACCGTGGCACAAGTTTCACACCAGTTTACTTGCGATTCTTTGCGATAAACCAACCCCTTTTCCCACATTTGCAAAAAGAAAAGCTGTTCCCAGCGATAATAGCCGGGCTTGCTCGTATTGACCTCACGGGCCCAGTCATAGGAAAATCCCATACGTTTAAGCTGTTCACGCATCGTGGCCACGTTTTCATCCGTCCAGCGTGCAGGGTGGCTTTTGTTTTTGATGGCGGCGTTTTCAGCCGGCATCCCAAAAGCATCCCACCCCATGGGGTGAAGCACATTAAAGCCCTTCATTTTTTTGTAGCGAGCCACAACATCCCCAATGGTGTAATTGCGCACATGCCCCATATGAATGCGACCAGAGGGATAAGGAAACATTTCGAGCAGATAATATTTTTCTTTGGAGGAATCTTTAGTGACGGTAAAAATCTGTTTTTCTTCCCAGTGTTTTTGCCACCGGGGTTCAAGTTCTTGTGGATTGTATTTTTCTTGCATGGGAATGGGTTTCTAGCACAAGGTTTTTTTATGTGACAATGAAAAAGATGAGACTGGGGCTAAGTATCAAGCCGCCTTTTTGAAAACAACATCAACGGGGCAATCGAGCATCGAAAGAAGTTTCACCATCTGATCGATGGTTTTTCCATAAAAGGTCTGGTCCAGCAATCGATACAAGTGCGTTGGCGATGTGCCAAGCCTTCTGGCAAGTTCCCTTTTGCTGATTTTTTTGGAGTGTAGCGCTTTTTGCGCTTTCACGGTCAATTTGTAGAGGAGCATGTTTTTTAAATAATCCGTATCACCGTTGTATTCCAAGACTTGGTCCATCAAAATCGTCTGTTCACCTCCTTTTTCAAAGGTATAGGTGAACCCTTCCCTCCCCAATTCTTGATCGACAAAGACGCTTTTAATTTTATTGGCGAAGGTGGGCTTAACCAAAAGCCTTGAATACGGGTATTCAAACTTACCTTCCTTGGTTTCAATTTCGAAACTTTTTTTACGGTTATTGTAATGCACTTTTTTGATCTTCATAATCTTCCTTCTTTTTTCAATATCCTTATGAGCTTAAGGATTCTCTTCGTGATTTTTCCTTGAATGGCCTTGCCTTCATCAAGATCCCATTTCAAAACCTGTTTTTCATCCTTATAAACATGAACATGATGTCCATGATCGCCGATCCAATCAACAAAAAGATAATTACCCTTCCTGACCTTCCCCATTTTTTTAAATAGTACCTTTTTAGGTACTATTTCTCAACAAGTTATTTTTAAAACTTCACGCAAACATTCGATAAGCAAAGAAGATGCCAAAGCAGATTTAAAGATAAGCTATTGAAAAATATGGTGGAGAAGGAACAGTGCGAGATTTTACTTCAAGACAATCGTCCGAAAATAGGACGGTGGGGGAGCTTGGATTATATCCCCTCAGCCGTATCGTATTCCTTGTGTTCCTTGCCGTCGAAGGCGTAGATTTTGAAACGATCGGAAGCGCGGGTTTCAATGAGGACGGGACGTTTCCAGAGGACATGGAGATTTTTTAAAACCTCCTTGGCGTAGGGTTCATCTAGCTCAACCCCCTCGTATTTGTGCTTGAGCATGAGCTCAGTACGATTGGAATGGTTGGCATCGACTACTTCAATCATGGGTTGGCCAAAATTGGTAAGTTGAGAAAGGAGTTTCGCCTTGATTATTTTAAAGTCTCGGGAGGAAATTTCGTGCCTGGCATTTTGTTTGTTGTAGTCGAAGGCAAAAAGTTTGTACTGTTCACAGAATTCTTGGGTTAAAAAAGTGTCCAAAAAAGTAACATCATTGTAGATTTTTCTTACTTCAAAAATTTTCTGCCGCCCCAACCCCAAATTTTTGTTCCAGCGCGCTTTTTCAACCATGTTGTCACACTCGTCATATTCCTTCCCGAATTTCCCCTTGTTCCATCGGTCTTCAATATCACGAAAAAGCTCAATCCCGATTTTATAAGGGTTTAACCGGCCCGGCTGCATGGAAACCGTGCCTGAATGATGGTCGGCAAAATCAATCACCTCGGCATCGGTCAGCGCCTTGCCCGTCATGATTTTGCTGTGCCAGTAGCTGGCCCAACCTTCGTTCATGATCTTGGTCTGGGCCTGGGGGGCAAAGTAATAGGCTTCATCACGAATAATGGCCAACACATCCTGTTGCCAACGTTCCAAGGGGCCAAATTGCAGCAAAAACAACATGACATCCCGGTAAGGTTCCAGGGGAATTTTTTCGTTTTTCTTCGATTTTTCGAGAAAATTTTTCTTTTGTTCATCCAGAAAATCTTTCGGGTTTACAAATTTATCAAGGTACTGATGTTCGGTGTGAAGCCTTGTAATGGGGATTTCGGGGTCTTCCTCCTCACCATCCTCGTTTAAAACCGGCGGTTTTGGAGTCTCGAAACGCTTGATCAGCGGGGAATAAATATCGATGAGATTGTCGATAGAAAGGCATACGTCAATGAATGACTCAACCCGCTCATACCCGTATTTATTGACATAGCGCTGTATCTTCGTCTTATGGTTGGCCATGATGTCCACCATGTGCCGGTTGGTATGTGCAAAAAAGATGTTGTTCTTGAAAAAATCGCAATGCCCAAACACATGGGCCATCACCATTTTTTGGTCGACAACGGAGTTACTGTATAAAAGATAGGCGTAGCAAGGGTCGTTGTTAATGACCATTTCATAAATTTTGGAAAGCCCATAAGCATAACTTTTGGAAAGTTGCTCGTATTCCATGCCAAAACGCCAATGGGGATAACGATTGGGAAACCCCCCATAGGCAGCGACTTCATTCATTTGCTTGAAGTCGAGCATCTCGAAAATGGTTTCAAAAAAATCCAAACCACATTCGCGGGCATATCCCTCAATACGTACACGCCAATTTTCGAGTTCAGGTGATAACATAGGTGTTCAATGTAGGGGCAGGTCTATGACCTGCCCGAATTATGAGCGGTATAAACCCGCCCTTACTTCCCCTTCCCCAAAAAAGTTTTGATCGAATCGATGATCTTGTCCTTGCCTTCTATCTTTGAGAGGATGAGGTTGTCATTGGGTTCACCAAAACGATCTTTTAAATCTTTATAAAATTGCCCGCTGCCATATTCGCTTTCCACCTGGCCATAGCAAAACATGTTTGCCATCGGGAAAAAATCCTTCTCCAACATGTCAAGACATTCAAGAGTGTCGCTTCCCGACCAGTTGTCCCCATCGGAGAAATGGAACAGATAAATATTCCATTCAGCCGGATCGTAATGATCATAAATAATCTTGCGGGCTAATTTATAGGCCGATGAAATGATGGTGCCCCCCGATTCACGCGTGTGATAGAAAGTGTCGGCATCCACCTCACGGGCGACGGCATCATGAATAATGTAGCGGGTTTCCAGCCCCTGGTAATGGTGCTTAAGCCAGGTATCAATCCAGAATGATTCAATGCGCACAATTTCCTTTTGTTCCTGCCCCATGGAACCGGAAACATCCATCATGTAAAGAATGATGGCGCGGCTTGTGGGTTCGCGCACAATCTTGAAACTGCGATACCGCTTGTCTTCCCCGTAAGGGATGATGATGGGTTTGGCCAGATTGTACTGGCCTGAAATAATCTGTCTTTTGAGGGCCTGTTTGTAGGTACGTTTGAAATGCCGCAGTGATTCAGGGCCTGCCGTCCTTACTCCCCGATAAGCATATTTGGAGGAAATAATCTTTTCGGAATCCTTGGGTAAAATCTTGGGGAGTTCCAATTCTTCACCCAGCAACTCGGCAATTTCATCCATGCTCACATCCACTTCCAGAATATGTTGCCCGGGTTGGTCCCCTCCTTGATGTCCCGTTCCTGCTTCATCTCCATCCCCTGTAGAAACAGGGGTTCCTACATCGCCTGCCCCATTACCCACACCACCACGCTGTTTGTCTGAAAATTTGAAATGGGGGATGTCAATTTGAGGGAGCGGAATGCTGATAAGCTTTTTACCCTGCTTGCCGATCAGCTCGCCACTAGTAATGAACTTGCGAAGTTCTTTCTTTATTTTGCCGCGAACAATCTGCTTGAAACGGCTATGGTCTTGTTCGATTTTGAGGATCAAAGGTGCTTCACAACAGCAATGCCCCTGTAGTAGGGGCGATCCTTGTGATCGCCCTCGATCCTTATGATCGCCCTAACGTAGGGACACGGCATGCCGTGCCTCTACACGGGGGCGAATACAAGATTCGCCCCTACATGATTTCAAATCAATGTTTCTCCCGAATATCCCCCCTGGCAAAAATGGAGGCAACATAGTTAAGCACATCGGTGGCACAAATATCGCAATACCCGTAATTCTTGGTTAAGCGGGCCTTGACCACGTCAATTTTTTCCTGGGTATCTTTATCAACCACTGAACTGACAAGGCTTGTCAGTTTAATGGTGTCTTTTTGATCTTCAAAAAGTTTCAATTCGAGTGCTTTGTGCAAACGCTCATTGGTGCGGTAATCAAATTTTTTCCCTTCCAGTGAAAGGGCTCCGATGTAGTTCATAATTTCCCGACGAAAATCGTCCTTTCGCGATTCAGGAATATCGATTTTTTCTTCAATGGCGCGCATCAGGCGTTCATCGGGCTCTTCATCCTGCCCCGTATATTTGTTACGCACCCTTTCTTTTTGGGTATAGGCCTTGATGTTGTCGACATAATTGGAACACAGCCTTGAAATGGCGTCTTCATCGGCTGCAATAGCACGCTGAACCTCGTTTTTAACGATGTCCTCATATTCTTCCTTCACCACCGTCAGCAATTCAATATAGCGTTTCTTCTGTTCATCACTGTTAATCAGCGAATGATGCCTTAACCCTGATTCCAGCTCGTTAATCACCATGAAAGGATTGACACACCCTTCTCCCAATTCACTGACCAGCGCATTTGAAATTTTATCCTGAACATAGCGCGGTGAAATGCCTTCCATTCCCTCACGTTTGGCTTCTTTACGCAGCTCCTTGACATTGTCTTCGGTAAAACCAGGAAGGGTTTTGCCTTGGTATAATTTCAGTTTTTGCATCAGGGTGAGATTGGCTTTTTTGGGTTCTTCCAGACGGGTGAGCACCGCCCACATGGAGGCCATTTCAATGGTGTGAGGGGCAATGTGCTTCCCTTTAATTTTGTCGACACTGTAGTCCTTGTAGTAAATTTTCTGTTCTTCCCCGAGTTTGGTGATGTAGGGCACATCAATTTTAACGGTACGATCCCGAAGGGCTTCCATGTATTCGTTGTTTTGTAGGCGACGGTATTCGGGTTCGTTTGTGTGTCCGATAATCACCTCGTCAATATCGGTTTGTGCAAATTTTTTGGGTTTGATTTTATGTTCCTGGCTGGCCCCCAACAAATCGTACAAAAAGGCCACATCCAGTTTAAGCACTTCAATAAATTCAATGATGCCGCGGTTGGCCACATTGAATTCGCCATCAAAATTGAAAGCACGAGGATCCGATTCTGAACCGTATTCGGCAATCTTCCGATAATTGATATCCCCCGTGAGTTCGGTTGAATCCTGGTTTTTCTCGTCTTTGGGTTGGAATGTTCCAATACCAATTCGATCCTGTTCGGAAAGATGGAGTCTTTTGACTTCAATATGCTTAATAAGCTTATCCCAATCCCCTTCGTAAAGATCAAAAAGGGAGTTATAGATAAAACGGCAGGCAGGGCAAAGCTGGCCTTCGATGACAATTCTTTCATCCAGTCCAAGATGCTTGTTGGCTTCCATCAACAATTTTTTTCGGGCGGCCATAGGAACAAGGCGCAGGGGATCTTCGTGCATGGGGCAGGGAAGACGGTCCGCACTTCCAAAAATGTTTGCCAAACCCTTGTTGTTTTCATCCCCCTTCATCCACGTAAAAGTATAAAGAGCGCCCTCCGGTGTACGCGAATAAGTTTCCAATCCCTTTTTTAAGAGGCGCGCAATCGTCGATTTTGAACTGCCCACCGGTCCGTGCAACAAAAGCACACGCTTTTCCGTCCCATAGTGCTTGGAGGCCGCCTTAAAAACATTCACCAATTTCATCAAATGAATATCCAGACCAAAAATGGCATCACGCCCCTGTTCATAGGGATCTTCAAAAAACTTGAAATGAACGATCTTTTTTTTGTGTTCCTTGTATTCTTCGGTGCCGTGGGAAAGGATCATGTCGTAAACACGCTGGAACGCATTACGTGACACTTTGGGATTTTTTCGGAATATCTCCAGATATTCCTGAAAACTTCCCTTCCAGTTTAGTTCCTTGAAGTTTTTTATTTCGTCAGAATCTTTGATCCATTTGACTAAGTCTTCGGTACCCATCATGGTATCCTCCCCTTTTAAAATTTATTGGATGTTTTAAGGCTCGTGAAGTTATGAAAGAGCTTGTTATTTAAAGGCCTTACCAATCTTTAACCTGCTTTAAGAATTGTAGCAGCTATCCTTAATGGCTGGCAACGTTTAAGTCTTAAAAAAATTATGTGAAATTTGACGCAACAGGCCAAGGCTGTGACGCAAGGAAATTTTTGGATTATTCCTTTTTATTTTCGATAAGTTTTTCTTCTTTAGTGCCCAAAGTATAACGAATGACCGCCTTCACAAGCTTGTTGCGATTGGCTTTCCCCAAAAGGGTTTTGATGTCATTAAACACGCTGGCATCGTTGACAAGCGCCCCGAGTGTGCCCTCGCCCCGATTGATTTTCCCCAAAATTTCACCAAAATCCTTGCTGGCCACATTGAGGTTTTGGGAAAGCTCGTCAACATCATCAACAATTTTTTCCCCTTTGGGGTCATAAATGATTTCATGGACCAGACCTTTCCCCGTTTCTATTTCTTTAAGAATGGAATTGACCCTTACTAAAGTTTCATCCCCTTTTTGAACCACTTTGCCAAAATCAACGGGTTTGAGTGTGGGAATAAATTCTCCTTCCTTAAGCGCCGGCTTTTCTGGATTCCCCATGGTAATAAGAACCACCTTGTCCCCCAACAACCCTTGAGTCACCGTGTTAGCCATTGAATCCTGGCGGATACGGTCCTGATATCTTTTACTGATCATTAATTTTAAAGTGATTTTATTAACAGCTGCGTCAGGATTGACTTCAATATTGGCCACCGAACCCACAATAATGCCGGCCAAAGAAACCTGGGCCCCCGACCTGATGCCGCTAATGTCTTCAAACTGGCAGTAGAGATAATATTGGGGATCAAAAAGTTTTTTTTCTCCCCCCAACATGAACATGATCACCATAAAAAGCAGAAGCCCCATCCCCACAAAGGCCCCTACCTGTAACTGAACCATTTCTCTTGACTGTTTCATTCGCCAATTTCCCCAAGAATAAAATTTTGAACCAAAGAATTTGTGGAATGTTTTACTTCCCCAACCGTCCCAATAAATTCAATTTTTTTATTATGCAACAAAGCCATGCGATTGGAAATCTTAAAAGCAAACTCCATGTCATGGCTTACCACAACCGAGGTCACTTTTAAAACCTCTTGCAAATGGGTGATAAGCTCGCCAATCCGGTTGGTATTGGCAGGGTCCAAACCCGCTGTGGGCTCATCATACAAGACGACCTCGGGATCCGTTGCAATGGCCCGGGCCAATCCCACCCTTTTTTTCATCCCCCCCGACAATTCGGAGGGATACAAATCTTCAATTCCATCCAACCCCACCAATTCCAACTTGATTTTAACAATTTGGGTTATTTTTTCTTCCGGATAATCAAAATGTTCCCTGATCGGATAGGCCACATTTTCATAAACACTTAAGGAATCAAACAGGGCGGCGCCCTGAAACAACATTCCAACCGAAGACCTCATCTTCATGAGTTCTTCGTCCTGCATCTGGGTGACATCTACCCCTTTAAAAAGCACATGCCCGGAATCCGGTTCCATCAAACCCAAAAGAAGTTTTAAGGTAAGACTTTTCCCCGTGCCACTCCCTCCGATAATGGTGAGAGTTTCACCGGGTTTGACTGATAGATTGAGATTTTTCAAAACCTCCTTTTTGCCAAACCTTTTTGAAACATCTTTAAATTCGATCAACGCCATGAATATTTCCCCGTGGCCTTCGTTATTCCTGCAAAATCAAAATAAGGAATTTGGTTAAAAAATAATCCGCAACAAACACGGCCAAAGCCGAAATAACCACGGAGCGTGTTGTTGATTGCCCCACTTCCTGGGTGCCTCGAGTCGTTGACAAACCCTGAAAGCAGGCAATACCCCCAATCAAAAAACCAAAAACAAATGTCTTGAGCAGCCCATTGAAAAAATCATCGAAACCCACTGTCTTTAATACTTGATCCAAATAAAAACTGGGCCCCACCCCTGCCTCAAGAAACGAAACAATCATTCCTCCAAAAATGCCCACAACATCGGCAATAATGGTGAGTAACGGGGTGATAAGGGTGGTCACCAAAATACGGGGCAAGACAAGCTTGATAATCGGGTTTGCCCCCATGGCCTGAATGGCCATCACCTGTTCTGAAACAGCCATCGATCCAAGCTCTGCCGCAATGCCGGACCCCACTCTTGCGGCAATCATGATGGCTGTAAGCACCGGCCCCAACTCACGTACAATGGCAATCCCCACCACCTGGCCGGTGTATAGCTCAATCCCAAATCTTCTTAACCCCACAATGAATTGCAACGCCAGCACCATACCCGTAAAAAGGGCCACAATATTGGTCAGAGCCAGCGACTTGACTCCCAACTGACTCATCTGGTCTAACACCGACCGCCATTCAATCTTTCCCCTTAAGGCCAAGAGGCAGGCCTGGTAGGACAGCATGGCCACTCCACCGATGTAATTCATGTAGACCATCACCGTTTTCCCAATGCCCTGAAAAAAACGGGCGGCCCTTTTTTCAAAAAGGGCCGATGTCTCAGGGATAGAATGTGGGAGTTGATCCATGGTTACCTGTTATCACTTTTTACCGGGTGATTTAAGCGTGTGGAAATTTTTCCAGAATTTTGAGAAATCCACTTTGTCTTTTTCAAAATTTACGGGTTTGGATGTATGAACAAAATCATAGACACAGGAGTCTTTCTTAAGAACAACCGTTTCCAAGGCTAACGAGACCCCATCTAGTTTGGCACTGACACGTGTATAAAGCGCTTCCCGTTGGTCCAAACCGACAATTTTCTGTTCCAAATTTTTAAACTCAGTAAACCCATAGAAAAGCTGGCTGGTTAATGCGGCAAGCGGGGCATCATCAAAAGCCCCATTGCAAAAAACATCCAATGAAATACTTGAGTTTGTCCGTGTATTTTGAAACAGCAGGGCCCGATATTTAAACCTTTGTTTCTGCCAGGGAGTTGGCAAAACACCCACCCTAAACAGGCCGTTTCCCTCTGTGTGAACCAAACCATTGTTGTAGCGGGCAATACTTCCCAAGGAGTCCACTTTTCCAAAACAGGCAGGCAGCAAGAAAAAAACAAAAAAGCACTTTACCAACCTCCGCAAAATCGTCAGCATAGGTTTTAAAGGATAACTGAAACAGACCATGCCCGACAATAAGATAATTGTGGAATCCCGAAGGCTTATATTGGCCTCGGCTTCGCCCCGCCGCAGCCAGCTTTTGGCAGAGGCTGGTTTCACCTTTGAAATCATCCCTTCAACCATAGATGAAAAATGGGACCCAAAGCTTTCACCAGAAGAGAATGTGAAGAAAATCGCGCTGGAGAAGGCAACGGATGTGGCAAGAAAAACCCCTCGACCCTTCGATCACCGCGTAGCGGTGGTCGAACCATCTACCCTTATCTTAGCTGCCGACACCATCGTCGTTTTGGGAACTCGCATCCTCGAGAAACCCAGAGACAAAGCTGAAGCCAGCCAGTTTCTCAAACTGCTTTCAGGCCGGACCCACAGCGTTTTAACAGGGTACACAATACTGGAAGGTTCTGGTACAATAGCGGCACATGGCGTGGAAGAATCCAAAGTGAGTTTTAAAATTTTAAATGATGATCAAATAGGAAAATACATTCAAACCGGCGAGCCCATGGACAAGGCTGGGGCGTACGCGGCACAAGGCATCGGCAGCCAATTCATCGAAAAAATTGAAGGGTCTTTAAGTAATGTGATTGGGTTACCGATGGAAGTAGTGGCACCTATTTTGAAAACAGTTATGAGTTATGAGTTATGAGTTATGAGTTATGAGAATATGAAAAAATTCATCAAGATAAAAGAATTCTTACGCAAGCTTTATCAAAAAAAAGGGATTCGGTTTGCCATTTATTCACTGATGATTCTGGGGATTCCCTTTGCCGGGGCCTATGCTCATTTTGTTGAACCCCGCCGCATTAGCATTACCAAACTTAGAATTCCCATCAAAAAACTTCCCAAACCGTTTCATCGGTTCAAGATCATCCAGATTAGCGATCTTCATTTTGGCCCTACCAACAAATCCATTTCATTCCTTGAAAAATGCATCCGCAAAATGAATGAACTAAAACCCGATATTGTGGCCATGACGGGGGATTTTATGCAGTGGGATTCACACCACGCCAAACCCCTGGCCCAGATTCTTTCAAAAATAAAATCCACCTTCGGGCTGTTTGCCATTTTGGGAAACCACGACTATGGCGTGTGCCACAAAGGGCATCCAGCCACAGACCCCGTCAATCACAAGGAAGTCATTGACGCCTTTGAGGCCCATAAAATTCAGGTGTTGCATAATAAAAAAATCATCCTGGAAAAAGATGGCCACAAAATAAATGTGGCGGGGCTGGGAGATTTTTGGACGGAACATTTCAAGCCGGCCGATGTCTTGAAAAAGAAACACGAACAAGATCATCCCACCATTTTACTTTCACATAATCCGGACAGCATTGACGAACTGAAAGATTATTTTTTTGATTTGATGCTTTCAGGCCATGTGCACGGGGGACAAATCAATTTTCCCTTCATCGGCCCGCTGACTGTTCCTGTAAAACACCGGCATTTGCGCCGCGGCTTGCACCATGTGCACAACCGCTGGATTTACACCAACCGCGGCCTGGGCCACATCTTTAAAGCGCGGTTCAATTCCCTCCCTGAAATCACCTGCATGGAATTGGTGGAGAGTACGGGCTAAAACCTTATGAGAGCTAACCACAGTGCGGAGACGGACAAAGGCTCTCACAATTTCAGTACTTAGCTTAATGGCTCGTGGGCTCCGAAGAACCGCTGATAACATCGCGATACCTTGTTCGGTAAAAGCGTAAGGATGAGCGCGACGCAAACCTCCCCAACTTGAAGTCACAATCTGTGACTTCAAGATTTCAAACTCTTCATTAGTAAGTTGAAACATAAAGTCGGAAGGGAATCGTTCAATATTCCGTTTAACAGCTTGTACGAGTACTTTTGGCTCTACCTGATAGAGATCCGCCAAATGCACACTCAACATAACTTTTTGTCCCCGAATGAGATAAATATGACTTTCAATTCGCTCGGATGGAATAACTTGGTTCATGAACTTATTCTATGCAATTGTAAGGCCATTTTTTAGACTTGAATTTTAAGGAGAAAAATAGAGTGCTTTAAAAAAACCGTCCAATTTTCGGACTATGCACGACCGAAATTCAGATGGTGGATGTGAACTTTTGAGAAACCTAATTATTTAAGGAATCGGCCCACCCCAAATGAGGGTACCCGCTCTTAATCTTTCATTCATACGCTCTGTCGCTTGTCCCATGCGGGCCAAGTAGGGAGCTTCTCCTGCTTCAAAGATTCTATGTTCTTCGAGGAAAAGCGAAAAGCGAGCCCGTTCCCACAAGGGAACAAAACCTTCGTTTTCAACCTCATTCAAATTGCAAGACAAGCCCATACCCCTTACATAGCGGGCATACCTTAGACTCCAACATGATTTCCATTCTTCGCTGAAGGGTGGAAATTATCGGGGGAGGGGCTCTAGCCCCTCCCCCACCTCCTTTAAGAAAGGGAAAAATGAATCGCAGAATATCTACTTATCATCCAGCTTGTTTATGTTAATAAAATCAACCGGTTAAGGTAATTATTTTAAAGCCTTTTTTAAGGCAACTTTTAGGGGGTTTATGCCGAAAATACTTAACGTGAATTTAGGTGATACCATTAATATCTTCCAATATTTGGATTATCGACTCTTTCTAAAAGATTGGTTTGATTTGATTAAAAAGAAAAGGCCCCATTTTTCTTACCGCAGCTTTTCAAGGCTGGCTGGTTTTCGTTCCCCCGGCATGCTTCAACGGGTTATCGATGGGGAACGAAATCTGGCCGATGAAAGTGTGACTAAATGCATTGGCGCCCTAAAGCTTAATTTTCAGGAGGCCGATTATTTTAAAAACCTGGTCAACTATTCCAGGGCTGAAAACAGCGAGGAGAAAAATTTCCATTATCAAAAACTTCTTCTTTCCCAAAAATACAATCTTCTCAAACCCGTCAAAGAGTCAAAATACAGTTTTTATTCGGCATGGTACCATCCCATTGTGCGGGAATTAGTCATCGCCAAGGATTTTGATGGAACCCCTGCCTGGATTGCCAAACGCATCAAACCCAACATCAGTGTGGCCGATGTTGAAAACTCACTTCACATTCTGGAGCGTTTGGGCTTTATTGCCAAAATCGGCAAGAACAAGTGGAAACAAACCTTTCCACTCACAACAACGGGCTCGGATGTCCAATCGCTTCTCATTCATGAATATCATCGCAACCTCTTGCTGATTACCCGGGAAGTGATGTCTAAAATTGATCTTGAAAAAAGGGATATCAGTACACTTGTTTTGGGAATTCAAAAAAGTGAGGTTTCCAAACTCAAGGAAAAAATCCGCGAGTTTAGGAAAGAAATATTAAAACTGGTGGCCAATGAAGCCCCCACCGAAGAAGTATATTTGATGAATATCCAACTTCTTCCAGTGACGTAGGGAAAAATTTGATGGTTTGACCAAGGCTCATCTCCATGTAAGGGCAATTCATGAATTGCCCTTACAAAAAGGACATACTTAAGCCAGGTCGAAGGTACCTTTTATGAAAACAATTTTAAATATACTCAATGTGTTTTTCTTCCTGTTCATCCTTGCCTCGTGCGGTGGAGGAGGCGGCAGCAAATCAAGGGCCAATTTTGGCGGCTCTGAAATCGGGAACGCCCTTGTCATCGGCCATGTTGCTGGCAATGATTGTGAAGTCGAAACCATCTTTGTCTGGGATGAAGTGGATCTTTTGGCTTTTAGCCCCGATGATAACTGCAACTTCAGCTTGGATGTCCCCGCAAACAAGGTTTATACGCTTGTCTTTAAATTTAAGGATGGAAGTGAATCTCCTTTACGTGTTCAAAATGACCAGAACATGCCCCAAACCTATTCCTTCTTTGTGGGAGATGAAGGCATTAGCATCAATTTGGGTGAAGTTGCCCGCGAAAATCAGGGGGGGCCCCAAGCCTTGATCATGCAATTCCTAGGTGGTGGTGTCGATCTTATCCCTGAAAACCAGCCGGCCAAACAAACCGATATTGACAAAGATGGAACTGTTGACTTCTTTGATGCCGATGATGACGGCGATGGTCTTGAGGACAAGTCTGACAACTGCCCCTTCGTTTCAAACGCCGATCAAAAAGATTCTGATCATGATGGTCAGGGGGATGTTTGTGACAACAATCTGGATTTTTCTGAATGTGAGGTTGAAAACCCGCCCACCCATCAGGTCTGCGACCCAGACACCAACAAGTGCCTTGATTTTTGCGACTTGAAATATTTGTAAAAAAATAAAAAACAACTTTGGCAGGATTAAAACCGATAAATCCCCTGTAAGGGGACATGAGGGACATTCAGAAATAATGCCATGCGTCAAAATAAAACTTTAATCCTTCATAGCTTTTTAATCTTGTTTCTCGTTTTTCCTTTCCTTGCTTCATCGCAAACTCATCACCCTCATCCTCAAGAAAGAAAAACCATTTCGGATTCACGAAAAGATTCTGCACGACACAAAAAACCTGACAGGGCAAACAAAATCACTCCATCCAAGGAACAAAAATATATTTCAAAACCAGAAAGAAGAGGAAAAGTTCCAAAACCAGGAAAAACCTTCACTCCCAAACCCGACAAACCACACAAACCAAGATATCGTCCGGTTTGGTATACCCAAATCAAAAACAAACTTCTTGAACTTGCAAGAAAGCGTCATACCCCAAGAATCAAGGGGATAGAAAAAGTTTGGGTATCTCTCCCTTCTCAAGCAGATTTCACATGCCCCGTGGGCCCACCACAAATCGAATTCCAGGAAGGCTACACAACACCCGAGGAACAACAAAGAATCACCTCTTTTTTAACAAGCGCTGAAGATTCATTGCGCCTGATAAACCCCAATATTCTCTGCAATTTCGATGGATGGGTGATTGAAGACATCCGGGCCACACGGGGAATCGCGGGTTATTATGACGGGCATTATGCTTATGTGGACAAAACCCTCCATGCTTGGGCCCATGAATTGAGCCACTACATATCGCATGACACGCCCATGGATCTTCCTGAATATCAGGAGGGAATTCGGGAAAGGGAAGAATGGAGGCAAGAAGCGCTAGCCAGGGGGGACGACCCTGAAATTGTCGATCTTACTGTCGATATCAATACAAACCACTACTTGCTGGGAAAAGATTATCTTTGTTGGATCAACCCGGATAGACCCGAGGACTGCATTGCCATCGTTACTGAGTATTATCGCGACCGACTCAACGAACAGTTTGCAGAAGCTCTTAGCAAGGTCATATCAAATCCTTTGGGAGGAATTCTTAAACATTCTGGTAACGAGTCCACCTGTCAAATGGCTCAATGGTTTGCCCGGATCCTTCTTAATGACCCCGAAAGCAATCTGGTAGCGCCCTTCACTTTTCAAATCGACGCTCCCCATGACCTGTATGTATCTGGAGAAAACGTGAGTGTGGAAGAAGAGAATGCTTCGCAAAAACGCTTTCATCCGCTAAGCCAGGGCGCCTTTGCCTTAACCTCTAGGGAATCCTTGATTATCCACATCCCTCAAGAGGGTCTCCAGCCTTGGAGACAAGTGAGCCTTCCCCTTCCCCAAGATTTCAATTACGGAGCCGAAGCAATCCGAACAACCAGTGACCCAACAACACTCTTCGCCTCCGATTACACGGGAATTTGGGCAGAAACATCTAAAAACTATTGGTACCGCAACGTTGCCGATTATGATGGGGATTGGTTCCTCTTCCATCAAAAGTCAGCAGGAGATGGCGGAAGTTTTTTCCGTCGCCTTCGCGTCAATGCTGCAGAACCAACCTGGCAGGACATCGCCACGGGATCGTTATTTGATGATGAAGGCTTTACGAGTTTCATCGATGGAAGGATCAGCTTTTTAACGCAAGAGGGGTATTGGATTCATTCCGGTGATTTTTCAAACCAGCCCATTGTATCGGAAAACAATCTCATCCCTTACCCGCAATTTATCCGGGAACAGATTCAAAACTCAAAAAAAATGGAGATCGTCCATGCAGAAGGCAGGAACAGAACTTATTTATGGATCGACGGCATTCCCAATTACCCACGGGGCTTCATTTCGCGCTTATTTGAAATGAGCATTAACAATGAGAATCATATCTATTTCAGACAAGTCTTTGAAATTCCCACGACACACACGACATCCCGGCCTTTTTTATATGATGATGATTGGCATGTCTTTGAAATGATCGTGAATGGGCGCCAATATAGTTGGCCCCCTGACGAAGGGAACTATGAGTTCCCGACTTACGACCGGGTTCTTATCAAAATTAATCGTGACGGCTCTTTCACCCCCCATCCCCTGATTTATGATTCACACCTTGACCGGATGAAAGGTATGCTCCATTGCAATCAGTCCAGCCTCCATGTTTCGGGTGGAAGGGTGGTCTGCCAGAGACAATGGGCTGGGCCAAGATCCATCTTTGGGGCCTTGGCGGCGTTTGAATTTGATGAGCCGGTGGGGGATTTTCCCGAAGTGAGTTTACAACCCATTATCGAACTTCAGTCCTCCCAATTGGAGGGTGAGGGGCCAGGATATGTTTATGAATTGCAAGCCCAGATGTATGATCCCTATGAGCGGGTGATTCTCAACTCAGAGATCGGGGAAGATGGGGAGATCATCGTTTCTTGGATATTTCCCGATGGGACAATCTTGGAGCAAAGGAGAAATAAAGATCACGCCAATCAACGTTATGATTACGACTTAGGCACCATCCGGCACCGATTTTCAGAGCTAGGGGACAACCCTTTTAGGATCCGCGTTCAAGATGGAAATCGCACCCGGTCTTTTGAAATCCCCTATTTCATCAGCATTTCGGATTTCGACAACCACACGGAAATCCTTGAGGCTTCAGTCCCGCCCACGGTGCGCCAAGGAGAAGCTTTCAACATTGTCTTCAGCGCAGAAAACCGCCTCCGCATACCTCTCCAATTCGTCATTAGATTTGGCGGCAATGGCCAGGAAGTTCTGACGGAACTCATTCCTTATGAAACCTATTCTCGTGGAGTAGAAGTGACTCACACCTATGGCTACGGCATTTTTGTGGGAGAAAAAAGTATACGGATACAAACTGAAAACGTGCCCGTAGTTCCCTATGATATGGAAACGGAGTTGGTTTTTGCAAACGCTCCTCCTCAAATCTCACACTTGCGTTTTGTGGGGAATAATCTCGAACCCGGGCAGCCCATCCAGTTCTATGCCGATGTGACCGACCCCAACCAATTGCCTTCCTGGGATCCCAATTATGATGTCACTCCCCCCGATCCCCTTACCTACCAATGGATTTTCAGTGATGGAGTCATCGTTGATAACGTCCAAGAGGCCCAAATCATCCACACCTTCTATGAAGATGGCGGTGAAGGCCCCATGGAGGTAACCCTTGTCGTCACCGATAGCCATGGCGCCGAAGTTCAAGCCAGCCTCGAGGTCACTCCCGCAAACAGGGCTCTTGGAATCAGGGTGGAAGAGATTCCATTTTAACAAATAATCGTGGTAAAAATTTCCTGAACTTGATGCCACCGCCTTAACAAATCAAACAACCGGTCCCGCTTTACGGATTTCTTCTGCCACTCCATCAGCGTATTGCTTGAAATTATCGTGGAACAACTGGGCCAAATGCTTGGCTTTGGCATCATAGGCCGCTTTGTCAGCCCATGTGTTTTTTGGATTTAAAATAGTGGGAGAAGAAATGCCCGGACATTGGCTAGGCACTTCCAACCCGAAGAAGGGATCTTTCTGGAAGGAAACTTCCATAAGCTGCCCACTTAAGGCTGCCTTAATGATGGCGCGGGAATCGGCGATGGACACGCGTTTGCCGACGCCATAAGGGCCGCCGCTCCAACCTGTATTGACCAACCAGCAATTGACTTTGTGCTTGGCAATTTTTTCACCCAATAATTTTGCATAGACTCCCGGATGAAGCGCCATGAAAGGGCCTCCAAAACAGGGGCTAAAGGTGGCCTGGGGTTCTTTAATGCCGCGTTCTGTCCCGGCCACTTTGGCCGTGTATCCTGAAAGAAAATGATACATGGCTTGCGCTGAAGTCAGGCGAGCTACAGGGGGAAGTACGCCAAAGGCATCACAGGTGAGCATGATCACATTTTTAGGGTGCCCGCCGGTTCCACTTTCAACCGTGTTCGGAATGAAACCGATGGGATAAGAAGCCCGTGTATTTTCAGTGAGGGCCTCACTATCAAGATCAATCTTGCGTGTGGCTTGGTCAAAGACAACGTTTTCGAGCACGGTGCCAAAACGCTGCGTGGTCGCATAAATTTCGGGTTCAGCGGATTTTGATAATTTGATCACCTTGGCATAACAACCGCCTTCAAAATTAAACACCCCATTGTCGCTCCATCCATGCTCGTCATCTCCGATCAGATTACGTTCGGGGTCGGCTGACAAGGTTGTTTTCCCTGTGCCGGACAAACCAAAGAACACGGCGGCATCGCCACGAGGGCCAATATTGGCCGAGCAATGCATGGACATCACCCCTTTTTGGGGAAGCAAATAATTCAAAAGAGTGAAAATGGATTTTTTGGTTTCACCCGCATAATTGGTTCCCCCAATCAAAATGATTTTTTTGCCAAAATTGGGAAGGATAAAAGCCTCGGAATTGGTGCCATCAACGGCTGGATCGGCCTTAAAATTGGGAACATTGATGAGAATATATTCCGGCTTGTGATTTTTGAGTTGGTCTTTGTCTTTTATAGGCACAAACATGTTTTGTGCAAAAAGACTGTGCCAGGCAAATTCAGTGATGACACGGATGGGCACACGAAACTGGGGGTCACAACCGGCATAGCAGTCTTGAACAAAAACATCTTTCCCCTGCAGATACTGTAAAACCTTGGCATAAAGGGCATCAAATTGGGCAGGCTCGATGGATTTATTGACCTTCCCCCACCACACTTTGGAGGAGGGTTCTTTAACGATGAATTTGTCGTTGGGGGAACGTCCGGTGTATTTTCCGGTATGAACAATGAAAGGGCCATCAGCAGCAATAAAGCCTTCGTTACGGCACACAGCTTCTTCATAAAGCCTGGGGGCGCTTAAATCCCAGTAAATCTTCCGGGTCCCTTTGATCCCATTATCTTCAAGAGAGAACTTTTTAGCTTGGTCTGTAGACATGATGAAAACTCCTTATGAAATAATTTGAATTTAAAATAACCAACCCCTTTTACATTTAAAAGGGGCCCTTTTAAAATCAGCTAGCATGGCCAAAATCGCTTGAAAAGTGGTTTTTTAGACCTTTTCCAACTCGTTTCTTTACATGCTCCCATTAAAATTACTGGAAAATTAAAGATGGGTTCTATAAACAATGGGACTGATAGTTACAGGGAATAATTTTCATACCAAAAACTTAATAAGCGCCCGCGACTAAGCCCGGGTACCTGGTACTCCAGGTGGGCGATGAAGTGGTTCCAAGCCGAGAGGCGCAAACCATAGCGATAGCGGAGGGCAACCAAAAAAATTTAATAGGCGCCCGTAGCTCATTTGGATAGAGCATCGCCCTTCTAAGGCGAGGGTAGCAGGTTCGAGTCCTGCCGGGCGCACCAATTGGACGAAGAGGCCATTTCGGAGAGAATCCGGAATGGCTTTTTCATTTCATATCGCACACTTGGTGCGTCAAAAACTCGGTTCGAAAGTATCTTTTCTAGGAAGTCTCGCTTCTCCTCTGCAGTACGAGACATCCATAATGTTTTCGCGCTTGTAGCCAGTTCTAAAACTTTTTTCGCAGTAGTGAGATAAGCGCCATCAATGTCCCTTTGTGCTTGTGCCATGAGGAGAGTAAACCGTTCTCTCTCTTCCCGAATGCGTTGAATCTGGCGCTTGTAACCTTCCACATCAAGTAATTCATTGCGATGGTCGTCGTAAATTCGGTCTTCTGCATTTTCGAGAGCTTTAAGACCTGCCATGTAGCTTACAATATCCCTTTTACGCGCCTCTCCAACCCTGTGATGAACGACATCAAGCGCATTGGCGATGTCCTTTGCCAAATCGTCAGTGATCGTAATCTTGTCCACGGCATTACCAAGATCGTTGAGCATTTTGTCCTCGGCAACATAGATCAGCTTCAAGTGGCTTTGCTTGGCGTTGCTGCAGCGATAGTAATCGTATTGCTTGGTTTCACCTGTAGATTTGACGTGCTTGGTTTTCGGGTCATATGTGACTGAGCAACCACACTCGCATTTAATCCATCCCGTGAACAATCCCATTTTCTGATTTTTTCTGCGGCCGGGCTCCCTGAATGTTTTCTGCACACGTCGAAAAAGGTTTTGAGGAACAATCAATTCGTGTTTTCCCTCATACCATTCACCCTTCCAACAAAACTTCCCGCCATAGAAGGGAAGTTTGAGCAACTGTTCGATTGAGCTTTTATGTCTGAAGCGACCTTTGAGTTTCGTTGGTAAAGAAGGCGATTCCAAAATTTTGAGACGGACCGCTTCGTAGCTCATCCCTTGATCCCGCATTTCAAAAATACTCACCACGATGTGGCGCGTATTGGAATCCGGAACAATGATGCTGTGTCTTTCTCCAGTGGGTTTGTGGTTCAAATAGCCAAGAGGCGCTTTGACCGGATACCATCCTTGCTCTGACTTCTCCCGCATCCCCTTGATTGCTTCTCTGGCAATATTCATGGAGGCATATTTCCCTACCGAGGTCATGATGTCGTCGATGAAGATATCCGTGGCATTGGAGGTTCGACTGAAAACACGTCCTTCCTTGTAGAGGTGGACTTCAATCTTGCCCTCTTGATACAGCTCCTGAATAATTTCTTTGTCTCGATGATTACGTCCCAAGCGATCGGATTTTTCAACCACGAGGGCAAGCGTTTTCTCATCGGGATAATCATCGACGAATTTCAAAACCTCGTTGAACTTTTTTCTCTGAGACTGCTTGCTCGCCGTTTCCTGAAACGTGAATTGATGCAAAACATTGTATCCCTTGCTTCGGGCGTATTCTGTCCCGTGCCTTTGCTGGGCATCCAGAGAATAGCCTTCTTTCTGCCTTCGGTCAGAAACTCGATTGATGATAACAGCGTCCATAAAATTAGCCTTAGCTCGCAGGTAGTTCGGGTGCCTTGTTCTTAGCTCTCTCCAGGTCGTTTGACCACTCCAAAAGGGTTCTAAAAACGTCCACTAGGGCCTCAAACTCCTCGGAATTCAAAACGATTTCGCCGTTTTGGTACGTTCGAATTTTATCATCCTTCTTAGGTTTCTGGGTTCCTTCTTTCAGTAAATTGTCATGCATTTAAGCCTCCGCACGTTTTAAAATTTTTTCCTCGATATGATTTCCAATCAAAGACCAACACCTGACCACCTTCCCGGAAACGGTCGATGACCCGTTCTCCTAGGACTTTTGCCAATTCCGGCATGGTGAGGTTTGTTAGGATGAGTGTTGGTTTTAACCACTCGTAGCGGTCGTTGATGATTTCGGTGAGGTAGAGCCGCTCAGTGTCCGAACCGAATTGAACCCCCAGTTCGTCAATCACCAGAAGATCCGGCTCAATAAATCGCCGAATGGCTTCGGATTCGTTTCCTCCGGACCACGAGGCCTTGATTGCCCGGACGATCTTCATGGCCGTTGTGATGAGGGCCGTTTTACCTTTGGTTGTGACAACCTCTTTCGTAATGGCAGAGGCGAGATGATTCTTTCCAGTACCGGGCTTGCCGGTGAAGATCATTCCCGGGGATTCACCGAAATGATCGAGAAGCTCCCGGGACTGTTGCATCGCATAAGCCTGCTTGTCGGTTTCTGCCTGAAAGTTCTCGAAGGTTTTTGACTGAAAGCGCGGGGCGATCATGGCGTTTTCGAGATTCTTGTTGATCCTCTCCTGACGCCTGAGATTCTCTTTTTTTGTTTCTTCCCGACGATCCCGTTCTCGCTGATCTTCTCCGCATTTCAAGCAAAACCATCGCCATGATGGCGTGGAGTCATACCAGCCAAAATTGACGGCCTGTTTCTCCACTCCATGCTTTTCGCAAGTGGGAGAGCTACCAGGTCCCTTCGGAATAATCTTTTCCGGCAAAGCTGGCGTAATTGTCTGTTCCATGCGTTCCTCGCTCTTGTGCGACGCCGATCCAACGGTTCAGGTCGCGGATAAACCACAGGTATGGGAAACTGGCTTCGACAATGCGCTTGTCGTGGGCGGCGAGGTACGCTCGGACGGCCTGACGGTACACGGAATCATCAGGGATTTGGCTCACGGTGCGTTTGGCGGCACCGCCGTGTTCTCTGAAATTACCGACGACATAGTCGTGCCCGGTGGAGTTTTTGTATTCTTCCCGAAAGACATCCAACCGGGGATGGGTCTTTCGAGAGGATGGCGGCTGTGCCGCCATCTCCGTAGGAGATGTATTTGTATCTTTATCTCCCTCTCTATCTCTCTCTAGCGTGACTTTCTTGGATGGCTGCGTGACGTTCGTCACGTGAGAGTCACTTGCCTTCTTCTGACGATAACGTGATGCGCGTTCGGCATCGCTCAAATAGCTATCCTGTCGTTTTTCAAAGTTTTTGATGATGACGATCCCATCTTGCCTTTCGATCATTTGAAGCTTCTCAAACTTTTCCAGAGCGCTTGTGATCATCTCCTTTGGGTCAGTTCCGTCGGAACATTGATCGAGTGTCGAGTATCCACAGAGGGTGACAAAGTCATCGTTGTCGAACGGAATCGATTCCGTCACGCAGACCCGACCGGGGTGCGCGTGACGCGCGTCACTTTCGGAAGCGAGGCAGAGCAGAACAATCCAGAACCACCGTTCCTCCACCGTGAGACGGCGGATCTTGTGGTCATAGATGATATCCGAATAGAGTTTCATCCACGGTAGTCTTGCCACGTTCATTCCTTTAAAAAACCCAGATCGAGCTGCTTCAAAGCCTCGTTCACCTGGGGCATGAGATCTTTGAGTTTTTCTGCAAGCGTACGGAGACGCTTCCACTCGCGACGCTTGTACGCTTCGACTTCTTCCTGCGTTCCCAACCAATAACCCTTGCTGAGAGAGACAATCGGAAATCCTTGAGCCTGAAGAGATGCAATGGCGTCCCGATTGGCTCTGTCTGGATAACCCGTCACGGAAACGAGGGCATCCCGTGTCAGCGAGAGAGAGGAGATTTCCTTTCCTCGCAAGAGACTTAAAATTGTGGATTCCAGATCAGTCATTTTCAAATTATCATGCAGCGTTTGCTGCAGCCTTTTTCTTGAGATTTTCAGCCAAGTTTTCTGTTTTTGAAGCGTTGTTATTTGTCTGAGGAGTTGAGTTCACAGCGGGGAAAGCGGCTTCGATAGTGGTGTCGCCGTCCTTGATGGCAGTTTTCAAACCCGTGAGCGTTTCAAGATCCTTGAGATCAATATCTTCGAGGCCAGCCTTCCCTAGAACCGCTAGGATGCGATCGAGCGAGACACTCATCTTTTGAAAATACTCGAGAGCTTTTTGCCGACGACTAGCCAGAGTTGTCGCATCTCCGATAGCGACATTTTTGGCGGCCTCATAAATGGAATCGATAAAAGTTTTGGGGATGACTTTGAAGATGGCATTCCGAAGAGCGATCGCGCAGGCGGCATTGGCAGTGACCGCAACCATATCGTCAGAATATTTCTTGCCGTACTTATCGGTGATCCGTCGGCGAACCTCGATGGTCATGGCGACGTTGGTTTCCAGGTCGTGGGCCATGCCTTGGGCGGTGACCCATTTGTCGTCCTCGCCGACAATACGTGATCCGTACCTGAGATTATTCCAGGCGGATCCGACGATCTCGGCAAGTCTCACACCCGGACCTTCGATCTCTTTGCCTCCGCGCGAGAGTTTGTAGAAACAAGATGCGGCCGTATCTTCATCCGATGTGGCCATTGCAAGGGCCGCCTGCTTGAAACGGCTGATACTCCTGGGGTAACGGTGTGCCGTAGCGATCTGGATGTCGACATCCGATCGGTCAACAATCGGAATGCTGAGCGCTGGCGGTAAGACTTCTGTCGTTTCTTGTGTTTTCTCCATGTGAGTCTCCATTCTTTTTGAATCGCGGGACGCGAAAGGTTTGTTCCTTCACTGTGTAGGCTGATCTATGCTGCTCAAAATAAGTGAGTGTTCCGAAACCACACTCGGCCGCTTCCGCATCCTCCAAAGCGGCAAGGATTTTACGCTCGCTCTCATCTTTGAGCTTGCTTGCGGCGCTCGCCGTGGCCTTTGCATCGAGCCATCCCTGAATAAGGGAATCTTCAATCGGGACGATTTTCTTAGGGATCCTTTGCAGCCTCTTTATAATTTCGAGGCTGGGCAAAGAATCCGGAGGCGGGATATTTTTCTGAACGTGTTCCTTCCAGAATTGCTCTTCGAGGTGTTGGAGCGATTGAATGAGATCATCGTTTCTCTCAACCCGATACATTCGGAAACCGACACCGCCCAGAAGGACGGGCACCCACACGATTTTGATTTCGGCTCCCATCACCGCCATCTGGTGCTGGCACTGAACGATATACTTTTCAGGAATTTGATCCGTTCCGATTTCTCCCCATTGATCCCGATCAAAAGGAGTGATGATGCCGGCTGTCTTGGCTTCTACAATAGCGTGCTCATGATGGATGACAGCATCGAGATGAGCGGCCATGAAACCGTTCTCATGGACACGGAACTGATTGCGCGTGATTTTGAATCCGGTCTCTTTGCGAAACCATTTAAGGACGGCATCTTCACAGAGGTTTCCGATTTGAGCCGCCTCACCGAGGTTTGGCTCTGAAAGATTCTGGACTTTGGACAGATAAACGTCGGCAGCTGTTTTCCAAGGATCAACGCCAACAACAGCTGGTGCATCGCTGCCGCCAAGATAATTTTTTCTCTGCTCTCTTTGTTTTTCAGTAATGGGCATAAAACCACGCTTTGAGTGTTTGAAAAAGTATGACGGCCGTGGATCCCAAGAGGAACCAGGTCACTCGTTTCTTCCAGAGGTTCGACCTCGGGGAATAATAGATCCCGACGGGTCTGAGCTTAGGCTGCATCCGGTCCACCTTTCTGATCGAGCCCGATGAACGACTCGAAGGAAACCCCCAGTGCTTTGGAGATTTTTTTCAGGGTTTCTATTGTCGGATTGGTCTTGCGCCGGCTTTCCAGGCGAATTACGTGCCCCGCAGAAAGGCCAGCCATGCGGGCCAGCATCTCCTGGGTGATTCCCTTTTCATTTCGGATCTTCTTAATTTGTTCGGCGAGTTTTTGATTCTTCATTAGGTTACATATATGCCGTCTTGCTGATGAGCTGTCAAACAAAAAGTTACATATAAATTCACTTGCTTTATTATCAGGTTATTGTAGACATGACATATATGTTAGATACTATCGGTGAACGGCTGAGAAAAGTCAGAGAATCAAAGGGCTTAACGATTGATGAGCTTTCGGAGAAGTGTGGACTGACATCGGGACATATCGGACGGATCGAACGAGATGATTCCCGTAACCCACGCTTCGAGACGATCCAGAAACTTGCCGAAGCACTCGGTGTAAATCCCGAGGACATCCTTTATCCCAAAGAAACTCCCGCGAGACCGAGGGAGGCTTTTGATGCTCCCAATTATATCCCGCGAGATATTCCTGTTATTGGTCTCACTAGGGCTGGTCGTGGCGGATTCTACGATGACCAGGGATTCCCGGTGGGAGAAGGGTTTCGGAAAGTTCATCGACCGATCGATGTGAAGGATCCCAACGCCTACGCGCTGATGGTGGAAGGCGATTCGATGTCGCCGATGTTGGAGAAAGGCTGGATCGTTTATGTGTGCCCAAATCACTGTTATGAAAATGGGGATCTTGTCGTCGTGGCGCTTAGAAGCGACGAGGTCATGATCAAAAAACTGCGCAAGTCAGACGGGATGTTGATTTTGCAATCCATAAATCCGGCCTATGAGCCGCTGATTTTGGTTCCGGATGGATTCAGATTTATCCATAAGGTGTGTTTGATTAAGCCGAAATAGGATACTGAACGCAGTGCGTTCATTTTTGAGAATATGAGAAAAAAGAATACAACTTTAACTGTTAAAAAAGATGCCCAGATACTCCGACAGGGATTTTACTCCCAAGTGCGGGGTGTAATTCACGACGCAAGGGGCAAGGCATACAGGGCCGTCAATCTCATTATGGTTGAGGCTTATTGGAACGTAGGCCGGTTAATTCTCGAAGAAGAACAGCATGGAAAAAAACGGGCGGATTACGGCTCCTTTCTCATCGGATCACTTGCCAAGCGCTTAACTCAAGAGTTCGGCCAAGGATTTGATGAACGCAACCTGTGGTACATGCGCTCCTTCTACGAAGGATTCCCGATTCTGAACGCACTGCGTTCAGAATTGAGCTGGACACATTATCGTTTGTTGCTTCGGGTAGAAAATAAACAGGCGCGTGCATGGTACATGAATGAAGCCGCCGAGGGGCATTGGTCTACACGTCAATTGGAGCGCCAGATTAATGCTCTTTACTACGAGCGTCTTCTGGCCAGCAAAAACAAAAAATCGGTCCGCAAAGAAGCATCAGGAAAATTAGCACAAGTAGAGCCCGAACAATTCATTCGTGATCCCTACGTGTTGGAATTCCTTAATCTGAAAGATTACCCCGGCCTTCGTGAAGCGGAATTGGAGAAAGCCATCATCGATAACTTGCAAAATTTTTTACTGGAGCTTGGCAAAGGTTTTTCCTTCGTGGCCAGGCAAAAGCGCATGCGATTTGAAGATGAAAATTTCTATGTTGATTTGGTTTTCTACAATTACATCCTCAAGTGTTTTGTCCTCATCGATTTAAAAATCGGAAAGCTCACTCACCAGGATATCGGCCAAATGGACAGCTATGTGCGCATGTTCGAACAGCATTGCCGCGGGGAGCAAGACAACCCGACGATCGGATTGATTCTTTGCTCCAAGAAAAATGAGGCCGTAGCAAAATATTCAGTGCTTCAGGATAGTAAGCAGATCTTCGCATCCAAATATAAATTGTACCTCCCAACTGAGCAGGAGTGGATTGAAGAATTGGAGCATGAACGAGAGTTAATTGAACAAAAGCAAAAATTGCTCAAGGGAGATTAAATGTGTGGTGCCGTTTCGATTCAGTATGATCCTGCCCTCAGAGAGGAATTGATCAAGTTCCTTTCTGAAGACGAGATCAAGAAATTTGAACGGAACGGCGAGATCGTATTCGCCTATTGGGATAAGCGGCCCCTGCTGCCTATACGCCAAGGGAACACGATTCGTATCCTTGATTGGGGCAACCGAGATGATAAGGTGCCTCTTCCGAAGACCGGCTGGGCGCGGCTTGAATCATTGCTGGCTAAGAAATGGGAGAGGCTCAAACCCAAGGTGGTGCTCATCCCGGCCCAGCGCGGTTGCGAAAAGAAAGTGTGGTTTGATCTGGATAAGGACATCAAGGCGGTCCTCATCCAAAAAGACGGCATGGAACGGGTCTACATGATCACTGAGGCTGCGACGCCGGAGTTCAAAGCTTTAACAGGACATGATCGGATGCCGAGGTTGACGGATCAATATCAAAAGGAACAGGTAAAAAAATGAGCTGGCGATTTGTTATCCCACATTTCCAAAATTTTTTAGACAATCTGGAACTGACCGAAAAACAGAAAAAGGATGCTCTGGAGAAGGTTGCCAATGTTTGGAGCTGCCTTCACAAGCACTATTATGGTCACCCTTTTATTGATCAGAAAACCATTCGTATTGTAGGCTCTCACGCTAAAGGTACAGCGATCAGGCCGCCATCTGATATTGATATCTTATTTGTTTTACCTAGCTCTGAATTCACACGGATCAATCAAAGGACGGGCAACGTCCAGTCTCAATTCCTTCAAGAAGTAAAATCGGTCTTGATTAATACCTTTCCAAAAACCGATTTGAGCGCAGATGGTCAGATTATAAAGGCACCCTTCTCTGACTATGCGGTAGAAGTCGTGCCCTCATTTTTAAGGGACGATGGAAAATACGTCATCTGTGATAGCAATGCGGGCGGACGTTGGAAAATCACAGATCCAAATTCAGAAATCTTTGAGATACGAAATACAGACTCTCTTACCTCCGGAAAAGCGACTCATTTAATTAAAATGCTCAAGGTCTGGAAGAAGACCTGCAACGTAGAAATAAAAACCTTCGTGCTTGAAATTGCCGCTTGGAGTTTTGTTCGTCAGTGGCCGCATAAGCATCAATCCCTTTTCTGGTATGATTGGATGATTCGTGATTTTTTTGGGTGGCTTCTGAATTTTAAGAACGCACCCGCTACTGTTCCTGGGACCGGGGAAATTATCCCATTGGGGGACGCTTGGTACTCTCGCTGTGAATCGGCCTACTCGCGGGCTCTCAAGGCTTGTGAATATGAGTATTACGATCAAGGGGATCATGCCGGGGAGGAATGGCAGAAGATTTTTGGGACGCAATTTTCTGCAATTGAAGGCCTTTTAAGGGCGATGTTGGGATGAAAGGGAAAAATGGCTAGCCAAGAACTTCAAAATATTTTGGCCCTCGCTCGTGAATTTTACGGGCGGGTTTGTTACACGCACAAAACCCACGAAAAGGACCGTGAGTTGCTGCATGATCGTGTTCGATGCACAAAATGGACGACGGTTATTCTCTCTTGTCTGACGACACTCTTTGCTTTTTTGGGAGGGGTGACCTCTGAGAGATGGGCAATAATAGCTTCAGGAATCTTCGCCGCATTGAGTACTGCCTTCGTCGTTTATCAGTTGAATTTTAACCATGAAAAAGACGAAGCCGAGCATCGGCATGCGGCGAAGAAACTCCTCGCTCTCAGAGAACGGTATTTGCTCCTGATCGAAAAAATTTTAGGACCGAGTTCTGACGTGACGATATTAAGGGAGAAACTTGAGCAACTTCAGGGCGAGGTATGCCTAATTTATGAACATGCTCCGGATACCTCCTCATCTGCCTACAAGGCCGCCCATGCTGGTTTAAATCAGAATCAAGAAATGACATTTACCGAAAACGAGATTGATCAGTTATTGCCTGAACGACTAAGGGTAAAGGGTGAATCATCGTAAGGGAGAGCTCAATGCAAAGCCGTTTGAGACAGCTCAGACTCCAAAACCAACCGTAGCCTCTCTGCATTCGACCAATCCCGAAATTGGCGGCCATTAATGTATAGAGTAGGAATTCTGTCCACTTTGAACTGGGTTGCGGCCGCGATATCCTCTTTTAGGAGTTTGGCAGTTTTTTCTGAAATAACACAATTTTCAAAAGAAGACCGTTCCATCTCCAATGCATCTGCTAAGGATTCGTAGTCTATGGACCGATTTTGAAATACCCAATCATGGTACTCCCAGAATTTCCCTTGCTGATAAGCGCAAAGAGCCGCCTTGGAGTCGATGCAAGCCATCGGATATTTCGTCTGGCGCACCATCGGATTGCAGGAGGAGTTAAGCGGATAGTTTAGGTAAATCTGCCGGATTCGATCTCTATATTGTTCTAAGACGGGCTTCAGAGTGCTCTCAGCGCGTCGACAGGCAGTAGATCGAAAATCGGAGAATACGAGGATTGTTACGGAAGCATCGGGGCTTCCCCGAATTGGTCTTTCCGGAAGTGGGATCTCTTTTTGAGGCAGCGCGTAAAAGCTCTTCAAATAAGCCTCTGGTGAGATCCCAAAAGAATAGCGAGCCTGCGGATTAAGTTTGCGGGCAAACAAGAGTCCCATACCAAAGATTATGAGGGTACCGACGCCGTAAAATAAAAGCGATTTGGGGGCCAAAAAGAGCTTCTTTTTTATTGTATTAGGCAATTGCGGAAGCGGGACCTTCATCTCTAATGGCAAGAGGACCAAAACTATCAGGTTAATAATAGTGGTGATCAGTCCTAGAGGGCAAATGACGCCTAATTTCACGGTGGAAAGAAGATTGAGAGTTACGCTGTAAATAGCGGCGAAGATGGTCCAGGTGAAGACATAAGAGAGGGCGGGCAAAGGTTTCTTTTTCCCCCAAGACTCGACCAACCCCCAGATGAGAATGAGGTAGTAGCCAAAAGCCAGTTCGGCGTTGAAAAAAGGGCCGAGCTTGGCGTAGGGGCTTGCCAAGATAGCATCACAATCGAACATATCAGAAAAGTAACAAAAGCTCTTTTCTCCTGGATTGAGGCTGATCTGATAGTGGATTCGGATTATGAGGACGGAGACAATCAACCCCAGGAGTGAGAGAGATAAAATGGCAGGAATAATCTTCTTCGTGGATTTACTATTTAACATTTCGCATCCGAAGCCCGTTGAGGACCGCCAAGATCTCCGAGAATTCATGTGTAAAAACGGCAATGGTGATGCCCATGACTCCGGCCAGTGCGGCGGGAATCAGAATGACCAATATGGCCAGAGAAAAAATGATGTTTTGAAGACCGATCCTCCTGGCTCGCTTCCCGAGTTGAATCGCTTCAACGGCCTTTCTGAGGTCATCGGCCATCAATGCTACATCCGCCGCTTCAATAGCAGCATCGGTGCCCGCTGTTCCCATAGCAATACCCACGCTCGCTCTGGCCAATGCGGGAGCATCATTGACACCATCTCCGATCATGGCCACTGGGCCATATTGACGTTCTAACTCCGAGATGGCTGCGGTTTTGTCTTCCGGCTTTAAGCCCGCTCTCACATCGTCTAAGCCTAGTTCGGTGGCAATGACTTGGGCCGTTCTTTCATTATCTCCCGTGAGCATGGCCGTTTTGATCCCCATCCGGTGAAGTTCTACAATCACTTCCTTGGCATGGGACCGAATCTCATCCCGTATCCCAATGAGACCGTAAATATCCGATTCATCGCCCACCAAAATGACGGTTTTCCCCTGATCCCTCAATCTTTCAATATCGATCATGTTCTGGAAATTGTAAGATCGATCACTGAAAAACTCCGGCTTTCCGACGTATAAAAATTGATTTCCTATCTTAGCGCGAACTCCCGATCCTGTAAGGGACTCAAAATCGCTTGCCTCTCTGGCTTCAAGTTTCATGGATTGAGCCTTGGAAACGATGGCTTGAGCCAAAGGATGCTGAGAAAATCTTTCAAGACTTAATGCCAGTGTTAAGAGTTCTTTTTCGTCTCCTTTTAGAGGCAATACATCCGTCACCACGGGCGTCCCTTGGGTCAACGTGCCCGTTTTATCAAACGCAACAACCTTCAACTTCCCAAGACTCTCTAAATGAGCCCCACCTTTGATCAGAATTCCGCTTTTGCCCGCCTTTCCGATTCCGGCGGCGATGGCAACCGGTGTTGACATGATAAGAGCACAAGGGGCTGCGGCCACTAAAAGGACGACGGCCCTTACAGCCCATTCGGAAAAATTCCACCCCAGAAAATAAGGAATGACCAGCAAAAGAAGGGAACTCAACAGGACGAGCGGGGAATATCTTTTCCCGAATTTCTCGATGAAAAGCTGGGCCTTGCCTTTTTGTTCCTGGGCTTCCTCAACGAGATGAATGATTTTAGAGAGAGTATTATCTTCGAAAGTGGCAGTAACGCGAATTTGCAATGCTCCTTCTTGATTGGAAGTTGCGGCAAAGACTTTCATCCCTTCTTTTTTTTCAATGGGCATCGACTCGCCCGTAACAGGAGCCTCGTTAATGCTTGAAGCTCCTTTAACGATGATTCCGTCAGTCGCAATGGTTTCTCCTGGTTTAACCAAGAAAAGATCACCCACTTTCAATTGTTCTGCCGGAATCAAGATTTCCTCCCCATTCTGAAGCAGGAGGGCTTGTTTGGGAGCGAGATCCAAGAGATTGCGAATGGAATGCCTGGTTCGGGCGTAGGTGTATTCCTCGATTCCTTCGGCGGCACCGTAAAGAAAAACTAAAAGAGCCGCCTCATCCCACATCCCTAGAATCACGGATCCAATGGTGGCCGCCATCATCAGGATCTCTATTCCAATTTCTTTTTCTTTGATAACCTTCTCGATGCCTTCCCAAATCCAGTGATAGCCTCCCAACAAAATGGCGATGCCGTAGAAGATACTTTCGGCCATCAAAGGAATAATCTGAAGATGGGCCAGACCAAAGGCGATTCCCGTGAGCAAACCCGCCATCAACACGTAACGCATGGGAGAATGGAGATACCATTTTCCTTCAAAGCCTTCTTTTTTATCTATTTCATTCATTCGCTTTTTCTTTTTTCATGATTTTTCCAAGTAATAAAAACCCAACGATTCCAACGACCAGAAAAATGAATGCTTTCTTCAAGGATTGTAAGCCTTTCATTTGTTCCAGTTCTAACTCTTCTTCATGTCTCTCCTCGTCATGTGCGAGTCTATTTTCCTTATCTTCAGGGAGTGACTGATCTTTGGGCCAAGCATCAAAAAATTTCTGGATGGTCTGATGGCTCTCGTTCAGGGCCGAAGAAATTGTCGATTCGGGTCTAATAATCCGGCGACACTCATATCCGATGAACACCAAAGCGATCAGGACAGATCCCGCGAAGAAAACGCGAAGAGCCAAAAAATATTGGGGGCTTCTCTTCATTTTCTCATCAATTCGTCGATGATCTACTTAATGGATTGGGCTTGAGCCTCAATCCCTGCACATATTTCTTGAGGTCCTCCACCTTGATCGCCTGCTGGTCCCAGAAAATTTTTAGGATCATCTTCTCAAACGCCTTCCCAGGGAATTGATTCGACGTGCCAGTTGCTGAACTCTCCTCTCATAGCCAGCCAACTGCTGTTTGGAGGGAATACCCAAGGCTTTTAGGATTGGGGTTTTTGCATTCAGAATACTTCCGAGGATTCTCTTTTTAAGACGCGATCCATTTGACATGATGTTTTGCATAGCTTCTACCCACATAAGGCACCTCCCTATTAAAAAAGTTTCCATTTATGTCATGTAGATCGCCGTAAGACTGAAGACTACCCATAACCGCTGCTTGTGCTTCGCCAACGAGAACTGAATGGTCGACATCGCTAAATCGCCTCTTTCCCTGACTCTCCGGTTCGGATCTTGACAACTTTTTGGACCTCGTAAACGAAGATCTTCCCATCCCCGATATTTCCTGTGTGGGCATTTTTTTGAATCGTCTCAACGACCTGATCGGCCATATCGTCGGTAACGACGGTTTCAAGCTTGACCTTGGGAACGAATAATACACCCCATTCGGTCACGCTGTTTTCGATCCCCTCGGCTCGGCCCCGGCCAAAACCCTTGATTTCTGAAGCGGTTACTCCGGGCATGTGAGGGATTTCTTTGAGCGCATCGATGACTTTGGAAAGCATAAAGGGTTGTATGATTGCTTTAATTTCTTTCATTTTGATCCTCCATTTTAGAGTTCAACATCTTTTTCCTTCTGCTGCACAAACCAACTGTAGATAGTCGGCAAAACCACCAGGGTCAATAAGGTGGACGATATGATCCCTCCGATGACCACGGAGGCCAGCGGTTTCTGAACTTCCGCGCCAATCCCCGCTGAAAGCATCATGGGAAGAAAGCCGAAAATATCCACTAAAGCGGTCATCAGCACCGGCCTCAGACGGATTAAAGATCCTTTTTTGACCATCTCTGTTCCGTAAAGACCTTCATTTTGAAGCTGATGAAAGTAACTGATGAGTACCACGCCGTTAAGAACCGCGATGCCTGATAAAGCGATAAATCCTAAACCGGCGGAGATGCTGAATGGCAAGCCGTTAAGAATCAGACCAAGAACACCGCCAACCAAGGCCAAAGGCACGCACAAAAAGATCAACACGGTTTCCTTGACGTTTTTGAAGGCCGTATAGATCATCAAGAAAACAAGAATCAACGCCAAGGGAGTCAGAATCATCAAGCGGGACCGAGCTTGTTGAAGATTCTTAAAATTGCCACCCCATTCGACAAAATAACCGGAGGGCATTTTTACCTTTGCTTCAACCGCTTGTTGGGCTTCATTCACAAAACTTTCGGTGTCCCGTCCACGCGGGTTGATCAGAACGGCGGCCCGGCGTTTGGAATTTTCACGGGAGACGGAGCTATAACCTTCCGCAAATTTGATCTCAGCGAGCTCCGAAAGAGGCACGGTGAGATTGGCAGCAACGGCAACCGGAAGTTTTCGGATCTGTTCCAGGTCAGAGCGATTTTTTTCATTCAACCGCAAGACGATCGGAAACTTTTTAACTCCCTCATATAGATGCCCCAATTCCTCACCTCCCAGTGAACTGCCAACGACTTGGAGGATTTCCTCGCTAGTCACACCGTATTGATGAAGGACGTCCTTACGAGGAAGAATGCGGAGCATGGGGGAAGTGCCTTTGATCTCGGTTTCCACGTCACCCGCCCCGCGGACCCCTTTGACGACTTCCTGAATTTCCTGGGTGAGGCGCGCCAACTCATCCATATCATCCCCGAAGACTTTAACCGAGACATCGGCGCGCGTTCCCTCCAAGAGTTCGTTAAAGCGCATCTGGATGGGCTGGCTGAAGACCAGGCGCTGTCCGGGTATTGTCGATCCGAGCGCTTTACCGATTTCTTGAACCAGTTCGTCCTTGGTCATTTTTCCCTTTTCACGGGGCCACTCATCAAAAGGCTTGAACATGATGTAGGTATCCGAGACATTGACCCCCATAGGATCGGTTGCGATTTCTGCTGTGCCTAAACGCGAGAAAACAATGTCCACCTGGGGAAATGTTTTAATGAGATTTTCGGACATTTCCTGAATCTTGACGGATTGATCAATGCTAACGTTGACTGGACGAATCATGTGAAGTGCTGTGGAACCTTCATTGAGCTGGGGAAGAAATTCACCGCCCAGCAGGGAAAACAGGATACCCCCTATCAAGATGGCAAGACCGGCGATGCCGACAACAATCCTTTTGGCTCCAAGACTTTTATTTAAAATAGGTACATAGAACCGGGTGATTTTCCTCATCAGCCAGGGTTCCTTATCTTCTGTTTTCGCCGAGAGAAATAGGCTTGCCAGTGCCGGAGCCAGGGTAAACGAAAAAACCAAAGCACCCAGAAGTGCAGCAACAAATGCCGCAGCCATTGGGATAAACATCTTCCCCTCAATCCCGGTCAGCGCAAAAATCGGGATGAAGACAACCATAATAATGAGCCCGCCAAAACCGGCCGCCTTCCGAATCTCTATGGTGGCATCGACAATGGTCGCTTTCAGTTCCTCCTTTGAAAGAGCCCGTTTGAGGTGTTGCGTTTTCTCGTGGACGATCCGCACGCAGTTATCCAGCACGATGACTGTGCCATCCACAATGATACCGAAATCCAAGGCTCCCAGGCTCATGAGGTTCCCTGAAATGCCATACCACTTCATGACAATGAACGTGAAAAGCAAGGAGAGTGGGATCATCACAGCCGTGATCAGCGCGGCCCGGATGTTACCGACTAAAAGCAACAAGACCACCACGACTAAAGCGGCCCCCGTGAGGAGATTGTGTTCAACGGTCCCCAAAGTGGCATTGACCAGCTCCGAACGGTCATAGAGGGTTTGAATCATGACTCCTTCCGGCAGTCCCTTCTTGATCTCCTCCAGTTTCTCGGCGACTCTTTGAGAAACGGTCCGGCTGTTTTCCCCCATGAGCATGAACGCGATACCGACGACTGTCTCCCGGCCATTGACCAGGGCGGCCCCGGTGCGTAATTCCGTGGCAAGTCCCACGTCAGCGATATCCCCGATCGTGACGGTCTTGAAATTCTCAAGAGATTTAACGGTGACTGCCTTGATATCGTCGATATTCTGCAAGAGCCCCACAGCCTGAACGACGAATTGCTCGCCGGTTTGCTGGATGTAACCGCCCCCGACGTTTTTGTGACTGTTTTCAATCGCTTCTTCGATATCGTCGAAATGGAGACCATAAAATGACATCCGCTCTGGGATAGGCTGGATATGGTACTGCTTTTCAAACCCTCCGATGGCGTTGACTTCGGCAACGCCCTTGACTGTCAGAAGCCTGGGCTTCACGTACCAATCCTGAATCGCCTTGAGCTCCATGAGTTGGGCCAGGCGTTCCGGGCCCTGTTTGATATCGGTGGCTTCTACCGAGTAATAAAAAATTTCTCCCAAACCTGTGGAAATGGGCCCCAGTTTGGGTTGCGCGCCCGCTGGCAGTTCTCCACTGATCGATTGCAATCGCTCCGAAATCAGCTGCCTTGCCCGATAGATATCCATGTCGTCTTCGAAGACGACCGTGACCTGCGACAGTCCGAAGCGAGTGATCGAACGTACTTGGGTAACTCCCGCAATGCCGTTCATCGTAGTTTCGACAGGTACCGTGATGTTTCGTTCGATCTCCTCGGGAGCCAGGCCCTCAATCGTGGTATTGATCTGAACCTGGACGTTGGTGATATCCGGCACAGCGTCGATCGGTAGGTTTTCAAAGGTGACCCAGCCGGCGATGGCGAGCACAGCGGCCAAAAAGAACACGATATTTCTTCGATAGACGGAAAAATGGATAATTTTATTGATCATGATGGTTTCAATCCTTTTTAATGGCTATGGCCAACTTCTCCCGAGAAGGCGTCCAGCTCCGCCACTCGCAATAAACCTGTTCCCTGGACCACAATCTGGTCCCCGGGACGAAGGTCGGCTGATTGTGGGATAGATGACTCAGATAAACTGAAAGCGACCGGCACCAGCTTGAACCAGCCATCCCGTAACCGGTAGATACCAACCTTGTCTTGATAAAAGACCAAGGCGGCTTTTGGAATCATCTGCCCGTCATAGGCTTCTGTTTTGAGTCCGATAAATTCCGTTGCCTTTGGTGATAGCTTGATTCCTTCATGTTCATCAGCGGCGGTGACCGCGTTGTTGGGGCCAACACCGCCTGTAGATTCTTCTTCATCGTCACCATGTTCTTCTTCTTTGGATCCCTTCTCCCCATGATCGCCATGCTGATGTTCTTTGTCCTTATGTTCGCCCTCATGCTCTTTGTCTTGGTGTTCATCCTGATGTTCTTTACCCGCTTTTTGTTCATGCTCCGACTTTTCGTCATGTTCGTGATGATCTTCAGCCACAGCGAAACCTTGGATCGTTAAAACAACACATAAGAAAGTTAAAATTCGAATAATCATATCTTGCCCTCCATGAATGTTCCGTCGAGGATGTAGAGCCGCCAGAGGGCGTCCACTCCCGTTAGCTCTTGTTCATTACGGGTGCGGGTGATGTCATAGAGCTGTCGGTGCGTCTCAATCACCAAGGTGCTCGTCACGAGACCTTTTTCAAAAAAGTCCTCAATATTTTGATGTTCAGCCGCCAACCCACTGACCTGTTGGGTTGAACGCAAAGCCTTGAGAGAGGCCTGGTAGCGCTTGAGCTGTAAGGCTCTCTCAGATGTAGTTTTCTTGACGATCAGGTCCAGGTTAGTTTGGGCGCGCAGTTGATCTGCTTTGGCGAATGCCTTCTCCCCGCGATTCCAGTTTAGGATG
>Ga0154362_163_pt2 | contig 95687 bp, 87 predicted proteins | sample RifGroA2_FD_115890 | JGI IMG/M metagenome (GOLD analysis project Ga0154362, IMG submission 115890) | Deltaproteobacteria bacterium GWA2_45_12
ACGTTCTCACAAGCGAGTTCCTCACGAGCAACGAGCAATCCTCACGAGCAACGCTCCCCACGAGTATTTGCTTTACAAGAAGCAGATGGGCTGTTAGGGGATTGGCTCTTTAAATGATGGAGGAAACGTGAAAACACAGATATCCAAATTGATCGAACTAGCCTTAAGCGATGAAGCCATTGATGCGCTTATCGAACAACGCGAAGAACTTCCCCGCATCATCAACGAACTGAAAAAAGAAATAGCCACAACCACATCCCTTCTTGAAAATCAGAGTGGGGCCATTGCCAAACTGGAACAACAGAAAAAACAGAAGGAACTCGATCTGCTTGAAAAAAACGACTGGATCCAATCACGCGAGTCCAAAACAAAGGAAATCAAGACAAACAAGGAATATCACGCGGCTCTCAAGGAAGTCACCCAGGCCAAAAAAAATGTAAACTCTCTTGAAGAAGAAATAAAATCACTTGCCGCCCAAATTGAAGAAGCAAAAACCAAAATCGCCGAAGTTGAAAAAACAGCCCTCGAATCAAAAGAACGTCTTGAAGCAGAAATTAACGAAAAAAACAACGAACTGAATAATCTTGAAAGCCAGATCGCCGAAAAACAGAATATCAAAGTTTCAACAGAACAAACGACTGAGGCACAAATTTTGAGCCGTTATAAAAGCATCAAGTCAAAGATAAGCCCGGCTCTCGCCAAGGCAGAAAACGGATTTTGCCTTGAATGTTACACCAAAATACCACCCCAGATTTACATTGAACTTCAACGGCTTGAAAAACTCATTGTCTGCCCCCGCTGTCATCGCCTTTTATATATCCCTGAATAAACGGTAGTAACCAGTCGCGCCGTGCCTGCCTCAGGCAGGACCTGTCACTACAATGTTCCTACCAACAAATCTTCTGGCTTCCCAGTCTATGTTCGTTTAAGATCCAACCTCATGAATCCACAAATTACATTTACCCTTTTCATCCTGGCGGGCATTGCTTTTATTTACCCTTTGGCTCCGCATTTTTTTGCACCCTATAAAAAGACCGTCACTCTTATCGGTATCAGCTTTATCCATATCGGTCTCTACGGAATCTTATGGAACACAATTCCCCTCTTTACCTTGCTGGCTGTAGTTTTACTTGAGCTTGGGCTTATTCTTTTTTTGGATCCCTTTGCCATCGTTTCTGAAAACAACAAACACCGCATCAATATACTTGCATTATTAGCCATTGTTGCCGGGGGTATTATTCTGCTTTCAAACATCGCCCTTTTCCCGCTTTGGCTGTGGCTGATCCCGGCAGCTCTCTTTGCCATTTCCAAAACCATGAGCGTACTCGATTCCAAAAGAAAGATTTTTTCCTTGTTAAGCATTTTATTGGCGGCCACCTATCTGGGCTATATTGGCTACAGTATATATAATGATGTGTTTCGCCCCAGTCCAAAGCCGGAACAAATCAAGCAAGCCCCCCTGGTTCCCGATAATATTCCCAATACGGATGAAAAAAAGATTCAACAACCCACCCCCCAACAAGGTCCTTTAACCAGTGCCATTTATGAAATTGACCAAAAAGTGCAGGCCCTTGAAGATGAAAACAAGAAATTAAAAGAAGAAAATCTGAAACTGCAGGAAGAAAATGCCCAACTTAAAAATCAGCTCAACATCACTTCAGGAAGCCTTAAGGAACAAACTCAGAAAATTGATGAGGTGAAAGAGGCGGCGGGGAAATTGTAGTCATCCAAACATCTTCAACGCTTTACCCAAAGCGGGATGTGTTTCGGCATATTTTTCCAAAGAAATCTTTTGTGAAATGGCTTCCCAGGCTTCATTAAGGCTCTTAGCACCCCCTTCCGGACCATCGGGATGATTAAAAACACCCCTTCCGGCAATAAAACCAAAATCTGTATGCCCGATTTTTTCAAAAAGTTTTGGCAATGTTCCGGCCCAATCACTTCCGCCTGGAATAGGAAGGGATGGCTTTATATTTCCCATGCTTTCAAGACAGGCTTCCATATTTTTTAACACCTGTTCATCGGTTGTTTGCATTCTCTCTCCAAAACCAGGCAAACCAATAATATCAGCACCTAGAAGACGTTGGAGTTTTGTTGTAACCACACCATCCATTCCAAAAAAAAGCACACGATCATAAAGGGCCATCCCGGTAAAATGGCTCATGATGGGAAGTTTGCAATGCCTGCGCACATGACGCAAGCCACTCATCCCCGTAAAAAAAGCATTCACCATCACCATATCCGCCCCTAACAAGGTGGCCTTTTGGACCAAGCCCATCATTTCATCTATTTCATCGGTAATATTGGCCAGATACATTTTATTTTTACCCGTGATCCGTTCGGCTTTTCGGGCAGCAAGCGCCGATTTTTTAATACGTTCTTCAAAAGAAGAAGCAGGTGGGTTGGCCAGCATTTCATCGTCTTTGGCAATATCAAGCCCTCCCAAAAAACTTGCATAAGCCGTATCGGAAAAATCCTGGGAATCCAGTCCAATATTGGGCTTAACCACTCCTACAAAAATAGGGCGGTCAAAAACTTTCAATTTTTCCCGTATCCCCGAAAGACCAAATTGGGGGCCTTCAAAAAGCTTCAAAAAAGAAGAAGGGAAATGAAGATTGGTTATTCTTAAACAAGTCACGCCGGGGCAATAAAAAGCCCCTTCTCCGGCAACAGCACTTAAAAGATTGGGGATATGGGGCCCAAAATTGATCAGGGGATGGGCGATGCGCGCTTTTAAACGAATGAATTTATTTCCGGCCACCCAGGGCCAGGCATAGAGGGGCTTGTTTGATTCACCACTCACTTCATAAGCAACACATTTGGCCCCAAATTTCCCCCTTAAATCCTCCTGTTTCCCGGGACGAACCCATTGGGCGGTACTTTGCTCGCTACATAGGGATGCCAGGGTTAGTTTTGGATCAAGATTGGTTTCAAGTTCATAGTCGATAAGAAGATAATCTTCCGGAACGGACGGATGCGCCTTAAGCCCAATTTGGGCCAAATCACCTTCGGCAAAAAAACCAGGAATGTCGTTTGAAAAAAGCATGAATGAGTTATGAGTTATGAGTTATGAGTTATGAGTTATGAGTTATGAGTTATGAGTTCACAGATTCATGGCCCCGTTTTTCTCATAACTCATAACCCATAACTCATCCTCTTTTTTATAACTTATTCTCCAACAATTGTGATTTCTATATTTCGCAAAGATCGCGGCCCATCCAACTCTACAAAAAATACACTCTGCCACCCTCCAAGCCTTAATTGCCCCTTTTCAATAGCCACTGTTTCCCGACTCCCCATAAGATAGGCCAGCAAATGACTATGCGCATTATTACGCCCATCAAGGGTTTCGTGATTGTGTTGATAGCTGGCACCGGGTGGAACCAAATCCGTCAAAAATTTTTTGAGATCGGCTTCAAGCTTTTCGCATTTCTCATTAATGCGAACCCCCGCCGTGGTGTGGGAACTGGCCACAAGAACCAATCCATCCTGAATTTTACTCTGTTTGCAAAGATCTTTGACTTGATCAGTGATGTCGATGATCTGGATGGGTTCGGTGGTTTTAAGTTGGATGGAATAATGTTGAAACACTTATTAGTTACCTCTAGAAACTGTCACCCCCGAGTGATTTTATCGGGGGGCCATGGATCCCCGACAAAAACTTTCGGGGATGACCTTCTTAAAACAATCAACGCTTATTCATTTCTTCCTCTCCACAATATACTGGGCAATAGCCCGCAGGGCATCGGCTTCGGAGCCAAAGTTTTGCAGGCACTCAATGGCTTCCTGGCACACTTTTTTTGCCTCGAGTTTGGCATCCTCCAAGCCAAGCAAGGAAGGATAGGTGGCCTTATCATTTTCGACATCACTACCAATGTCTTTTCCTATTTCCTCGCCCCCTTCGATATCCAGGATGTCATCGGCTATTTGAAAAGCAAGGCCGATAGCGGCTCCATAACGTTCAAGAGCGTTCAAACGTCCCGCATCCTCACACACAAGCTTGGCGCCACTGGTAACTGAAACGGAAATCAAACGCCCCGTTTTAAGTAAATGCAGACGCCTCAATTCATCAATGGTGATTTTTTTCCCTTCAGAAATCATGTCAACGACCTGTCCCCCCACCATGCCCAACGACCCCGTGGCCAGGGCGATATCGGTGATGACTTCCAAAACATGCTTGGGATCACGGTAAGAATCCTTGAGCTTGCCCAGCACGACAAAGGCTTGGGTCACCAAGCCATCCCCCGCCAAAATGGCAATGGCCTCCCCAAAAACTTTGTGATTGGTGGAAACCCCGCGCCTTAAATCGTCATCATCCATGGACGGCAGATCGTCATGAATGAGAGAAAAAGTGTGGATCATCTCCAAAGCACAAGCCACCGGCAAAACTTCACGTCGCCCCCCTCCGCAAGACTCAGAAGCCGCCAGACATAAAATGGGGCGAATGCGTTTGCCGCCGGCAAACAAACTATAGCGCATGGCCTCGTGTAATTTTTCAGGATAAGTTTCCTTGGAGGGAAGGAAATCAGACAAGGCCGTATCCACAAGCTGAACGCATTCTTGAAAGTATTGTTTAAGGTCAAACATAAATACATGGTTCGACGGGGCTCACCATGTCCAGATGGGCCGTTTTGAACATGGTGAGCCCCGTCGAACCATGAAATGGCATCACCCTTTATTTTCTTTCATCATCATCTCCACCTTCCCTTGGGCCTCATTTAATTTCTGCTCACAAAAACGCACTAATTTCATCCCTTCTTCAAAAGAGGCCAGGGATTCATCCAAGCCAAGTTCCCCCTGTTCCAGTTTTTCGATCAGCTTTTCAAGGTCTGTCAGGGCCTGCTCAAATTTCATGTTTTTGGATTTAGACATGGAGAGTGTTATTTATACGTTTTTGGGAAAGGTTCAATGAAAAATTGTCCTTTCCCCCTTTGAAAAAGGGGGACACAGGGGGATTTGATCCCGCTTTCATACGGGCCCGGGAAAAATCCCCCTCAATCCCCCTTTTGTAAAGGGGGAAGAACACGCGCGATCAATTCTCCATCAAATAGTTTGACCCTTAATTCATCATCCTGTTTTGCCTGAGAAACGGATTTGATCATACTTCCCGATTCAGAAAAGACCAAACCATACCCACGCCGCAAAGGAGCCAAGGGAGAAAGCGCATCTAGTTTAAGTTCTATTTCCCTTAAATGATGCCCCTTAATCACAAGCAAATGATCGACTAAAAGTTTTAGATGCCCCTGAAGATCATCCAGCTTTAAGCGATAATCTTCAAGGAGACGCACTGGATCTTTGAGTTGTTTTTTAAGAAAATTGGTTTTTTCTTCATGAATTTTTAAAATCTGCCCCATAGCAAAAATCAGGGACGATTTTGCCTGCTGCACATTTAAAAACAGGCCTTCTTTTTCCGGCACAGCAAGTTCAGCGGCCGCCGATGGCGTGGGCGCACGCAAATCGGCAACAAAATCAGCCAGGGTAAAATCGGTTTCATGCCCCACCGCCGAAATAACCGGAATACGCGAATTAAAAATGGCCCGCACAACACATTCTTCATTAAAAGCCCACAAATCTTCCATCGAACCCCCACCCCGCCCGACAATAAGCACATCAATATCATCGCGCGTGTTCATCCATTCAATGGCTGTGACAATCTCTTCCTTGGCGCCCTCCCCCTGCACCAGAACAGGGTAAACAACCAGATCCATGTTTGAAAACCGGCGTCCGATCACATTTTTAATATCGTGTAAAACAGCTCCCTTTGAAGAAGTGATAATGCCTACCTTTGAAGGGAAAAAAGGAATGGGCCTTTTTCGTGATTGGTCAAACAGGCCTTCGACCTCAAGTTTTTTCTTAAGCTGATCAAAGGCCAGCTGCAACGCCCCCAAGCCCTTGGGTTCGGCATAATCAACGATAATCTGGTATTGCCCACGGAGTTCGTAAACCGAGATGCGTCCGTGAACAATCACTTCCAAACCGTTTTCCAATTGAAAAAGAAGTTTCTGGGAAAACCCTTTAAACATCACGGCAGACAACTGTGCCGTTTCATCTTTTAAAGTAAAATAGATGTGGCCGGAAGCGGCCACCTTACAGTTTGAAATTTCACCCGAAATCCAGACCGATGAAAAACTATCTTCCAAAAGCCCGCGAATATCGCGCGTGACTTCGGAAACGGTGAAAACTTTTCGGGATTCTGAATAAGAAAAGGAAACAGTAGTCATTGGAGAACTTGTTACACTGAAGAAGAGATGAGAATCAAGTCCCCGTATTTCATCCCCCTTTTCCGCCGAAGGACGGATCAGTCCTTTGGCTGAAAAAAAGGGGGGCAGGGGGGATTTGTTCCCGTTCCCGAGCGAAAACAGGGAACAATACGGGAATAATGCGGGATCAAATCCCCCTTAATCCCCCTTTTTTTAAGGGGGATATCGGAGATAGAAATTCTACCGCTGCAACGAGCACCCACTCCCCCTCATCTTCGCACATTTTTCAAAGGCCTCATCTTGCGATAGTCCCGCGGCCAGGTAAGGGGCCATGCAACCGGCCCGGTTTCCGATAACTTCAGGGTCCGGATTAAAATCTGGCTCCTTGTCACACACATCCCCACTTCCATCCCCATCCCCATCAACCTGATCGGGATTGGCCACTTCATCACAGTTATCACACATATCACCAAAACCATCGCCATCGACGTCTAGCTGATCAAAATTAGCCACCGCAATACAGTTATCACACGCATCGCCCACTTTATCGCCATCCATATCGATTTGCGGCCAGTTGGGAATGTTCACACAATTATCACAGGCATCCTTGACCAAATCGTTATCAACATCATCGACACGCCCACGTTGGTCCATGGGAATGATGTTGCCCATAGCATCACGGATACCATCATTGGATCCCGGACAAATGTCACAAACATCAGGAATTAAATCATTATCGCCATCCAAAGGTAAGCCATTACCACCCAACATCACGGGTCGCCCTTGCTGCACGGGTATTCCCAGCCCTTCACATATTTCATCCACATCACAGGCATCGCCCACACCATCGCCATCTTCATCGGCTTGATCGGGGTTGGGGACAACGCAATTGTCACAGGCATCGCCACGTCCATCGCCATCTAAATCTTGTATTTGCCCCAAATCTCTTCTTACCCTACGAGGATTAGCTTCATTTTCTTGTCTTATTCTTTCCTCTCTTTGCAAAGCATTTTCACCTGCTCTCTCAATGAAAACCTGATCAACCTCCGGCTCTTCCCCTGGGCATAAATCACAGGCATTTCCTATACCATCCATATCATCATCTTGTTGATTTATATTGGCCACTTCCCGGCAATTGTCGCAGGCATCGCCCCACCCATCGCCATCAGCATCCGCATTGGCGTTTTCTCCTCCCACAAGATCAAAATTTTTCCCCGGACATAGGTCACAGGCATCGGCAAGGCCGTCACTATCATCATCTTCATTTTCTTCTGGGAACTGACCATTTCGACGTTCATCAAACTGCTCCACACCCGGATCTCCACACTCAATAACCCGCTCGCATTCATCGGGAATGCCATTAGGAGCTAGCCGTGGCCGCACATCGGCTTGATTTTGGGCAGGATTATTCACTCCCGGGCAAATATCACAGGCCTCACCAAAACCATCCCCATCCCCATCTTGTTGGGGTAAAGCAGGATTAATAATGACCCTGCCTGCGGGACAATCGTCACAAACATTTCCAAAAGCATCTCCATCATCATTGGCTTGATCGGGATTGGCCACATTCGGGCAATTGTCACAGGCATCGCCCCAACCGTCATTGTCGTTATCCAAACGACCATCCGCATCGATGTCGATCACTTGAAGCCCGGGGCGATTGGGGCAGAAATCGCAGGCATCTTGGATACCATCAAGATCTACATCCATATTGGGCCCGGGATTATTAAAAGGATTGTTCCCTCTTCTCAAATTTCCGGGTCTTTGCTCAGCAGGAACATCCCGACATTCTTGAGGATCACAAGCATCCCCTAGACCATCACGATCAATATCAGACTGATTCGGGTTGGGGATTTCAGGACAATTGTCACATCGATTTCCCCTTCCATCGCCATCATTATCAAGCTGCTCGTGGTTGGGGACTCCCGGACAGTTATCACAGGCCTCCCCTATTCCATCGGGTTCGCCCCCATTTGGCGCACCATCAGCCTGATCGGGGTTTGGCACTTCCCGGCAGTTATCACAGGCATCCCCAACACCATCGGCATCAGCATCGGCTTGATCGGGGTTGGCAGCAGCGGGGCAATTATCGCAGGCATCCGCCACGTCATCCCCATCTCGGTCCATACCATCGGGACCCGCTATACATAAATCGCAAGAGTCGCCCAAGCCATCACCATCGTCATCCGGATTTCCATTGCCATTGCTATCAATGGGTCTGTTGCGGTTATCCTGGTTGGGGCATAAGTCACACGAATCTCCCAGACCATCGTTATCATTGTCAGGGTTACCATTCCGATCAGCATCGATACGCAATCCATTATTAGCGAGATTATTGTTTTGATCAGGGCATAAATCACAAAGATTTCCAAAACCATCCCTATCGGGATCTTCTTGCAAAGGATTTGGCACCGCTTCACAGTTATCACAACCATCGGGAACTCCATCGTCATCAGCATCATCATTGTCATTCCTGCCAGGGCATCTATCACAGATATTCCCTACCTGATCCCTATCCGCATCCGCCAAAGGAGCCGCATTGTTACGGGCATCGTTAGGGCATAGATCGCAGGCATCCCCCCATATATCCCCATTTTGAAAATCAGCATTCTCTTGGCCAGGATTAGGGGCATTCACACAATTGTCGCACCCATCGGCAAGACCATCCCCGTCTGTATCTTGGCTAGGATTTTGCCGGTTCCACTCTCCTGCATGCCCAACTAAGACTGGAGGACCATTGGGCATACCGCAATCATTTTCACAAACATCCCCTCGTCCATCACGATCTGCATCCGCTTGGTCCTGGTTATGCACACCAGGGCAATTGTCACAGGCATCTCCTATGCGATCTTGATCCCTGTCAGCTTGATCAGGGTTGCCCAAAGCAGGGCAATTGTCGCAACCATCCCCTACACCATCGCCATCCCCATCAGCCTGATTTGCATTGGCTAAAGCAGGGCAATTATCACAAGCATCCCCATCTCCATCACCATCACGGTCACCCTGATTGGGATTAAAAACATCTGAACAATTATCGCAAACATCTCCTATGCTATCTCTATCTCCATCAGCTTGGTTGGGATTGCGAATCCGCGGACAATTATCACAAGCATCGGCAACCCCATCGCCCCCGTCCCCGGGATCTGAAGCGCGCAAGAAAACGTCTACCTCACGGGGAGGGTTTATTTCTACGCATCCCTCATTTCGACGATCGGATTGATAAATTGGATCCCCTGGATTTACCGGACGACGAAGATTGCCTAAAGGGCAAAGATCACAAGCATTGGCCCTTCCATCGCAATCAAAATCTAATCGGGGAACAACCACATCAAAAGGCAGCTGCCTATTTACTCCAAAAATTTCACTAATAGGATTTGTGCCATTGGGATCTTCCCCACAAAGCGCTGGGTCACAAGCATCCCCCCGCCCATCGAGATCGGCATCGGCCTGGTCGGGATTTGCCAAGGCACGGCAGTTGTCACAAGCGTCCCCAACTCCATCCCCATCCGCATCAGCTTGATCAGCGTTGGCCACCATGGAACAATTATCGCATTTATCCCCAACCCCGTCGTTGTCATCATCGGGATCTCCATTATTATTATCATCCGCATTGGCTGTTTGAATATTTGTGTCCTTCGGGCACAAATCACAGGCATTTCCTTCTCCATCAGGAGCTAGCTGACGTTGAGCATTAACATCCTCATCTTTTTGGTCTGGATTAGGAACAAATTTGCAGTTATCACAAGCATCTCCGATATTATCATCATCGACATCAAGCTGATTAATATTGATAACCAAGGGACAATTATCACAACGATCCCCCCAACCATCACGGCCGTTCTGATCTCCATCAATACCTATACGCCCATCTATATTTGCCACATCGGCATCGTAAGGACATAAGTCACAGGCATTGTTTAAATTATCCCTATCAAAATCTTCCAAGGCAGAGTTGGGATCGGCAAGAGGATCATTGGGATTGGGATTCATCCAATGGTCTTGCGGACGAACACCTTGGACTAGGGGATTGATAATTACCTGGTCAGCAGGGCGGCATGGAGGGGCGGCTTGGTCAATGCAATCCCAAGGAGGATCCGCTTGTTCAACGGGCTCGGGCAATTCAAAAAGATGGGAAATTTGGTGGTCGATGCCTGGAATAAAAACAGGAAGGATATCGTCATCTAGGTTAGGGCCAGCGGCATCGGCTACAGGCCTTGCCTGCCCAAGATTTAAAAACCGTTCCCCATAAGCCAAATCCGGCACACCACCCTCCGCCACGCCCAAACCCGAATTGGCAAATTCTGGCCAAAATTTATCCGTGGGGCAGGTGGTCCAAGGAGTTTCATCAAACCGTGGTTCAAACCGGGCAATAACACAGGCTCGACCCACACATCCTAAATCCAAACCACCATCCACTGGAATAATAATGGGATCACCACCAGGCAAGTTTTGAGCAAAGCTATTTTTGGAAAATCCCCAGCGGTTTTTTATTTCATTCCAATACAACCCTAATTTGGCAAAAAGAAATTTTATTTTGGGAATCAAGAATCCGCCGGCCGCCCTGTTTGGCACTTCCTCAAAGTCCATATTGATTTCGGCACCATAAATTTGCCAAAAATCCTGATCATCATCATTTGTTACTTCGCGTTGATAGGCAATGCGGTAATTGGGGGTTTCGATGGCAGGCTTATCGTTTTGGGCGGCCTCTATCGCCGGGGGTTGCGTCATCTTGGGATTCCACGCAGGGCTCGTCCTTTTGACAAAAACCTTATCTCCTTCGGGTTGATTGAAAGCAAACACCTTTTGTCGGGCCGCGCTTTTGATAATCCCGTCACTCCCAATGTGAAAGGTAAGCCCCCCAATAGTTTCAACAATATTTCCGTTATTATCCTTGCCATGGCGGGAAAACAAAACACCATGATAAGTGGAAGTGATATCACCCCCCTCATTCACCGTTAACAGTTTGGTGGGGCTTGGCTGGGGCCAAGTGTGATTTGTGTTTCGGTCAACGATCGCTCCTGTCAACCATTTGAAAGTGGAAGGATCATTGCACGGGCTTCCTTGCAAAGCCGAAAGGATGCCAATTTGCCAATTTGCCATTTGTTGGTTAAGGTCAACATTCAAACCTGTCACCTGAAATACAATATTCCACTTACTTTCAGGAACCCATTGCGGATTGTCGAATCGGCCTTGACGTAATTGGGCATCACAGTCTCCGGCGAAATGAGTGGTGACTACGTTCTGTTGGATAAGATTGAAATGAACATGTCCTGGATCAACAGGAAGGACAACGAGTTGCCCACCTGGTTGGACATCAATGGATTGCACCGCAACGACACGGCCTATGTCGCTTGTTGGGTCATCTTCAAAAGACATTTGCGGTTTACGGTAATTGTAAGTAGCACCCACATTTGGATCGGTTAAGGGAATTTCATTATCATTCCCACGAATACCAAAAAAAGCGTTAATGCCAAGCTCTGTTAAAATTGGCCCCACCGGTTTCATCGTAATATAAGTATGTACGGGTGGTGGAGGCCCATTTAATGGGGGCACAGCCGTTTGGGTAAACAAGATCACCCAGGTGGGGCTCGCGATGGTAAATTGAGGCCGTGCGGGTGGTAGCGCACCCAATGAAAATTTTAGCTGGTTAGCATTGTAAAAAATACCCCAGCTCGGATCTAATTTATCCCCACACGTTTTAGTCAATTGAATATCTTCAGGAGATGTTGCCGGATCACCATCCCCCAAGTTCAACATAAAAACTTGCATCGTTGGCCTGTTGGGTTGTTCAACGTTCCCCACAAAGCAGGTGGGCCTTTGTTTAAGATAAAGAATTTTGTTTTGAGCAGGCCGGAAATTGGCTCCCGTTTCCGGATATTTTTTATGCCAGTAATGATGTTGAAGATTGCGGGTGTTGTCTTCTATTCGAAGATCATTCCGATTAATAAAAAGATTCCGTTTCTGCGAGGCAAAGGAGTGGGAACTTGACAAGCAAAAAACCATCAATACACCGAGTAAAATTTTAAAAGCTTTAGAAATCATAACAAGTTCAATTTCTCTTCATTCATGAATGTAATAAGTATAAAGCAATTCAAATGCCAAGGCGCCTAAAAACTTGTAATCATTGAGATTTGCGTCATTTTTTTTGTAAAAGCCCCAAAAAACAAAAAACATAAGCAAAGTTAAGGCTTTAAGCCAATCAATTCAAGTATTATCGAGAGAATATTTTGGGCATCTCTAAAATTTTAGTCCACCAGGGTTTCAATAGAATTGAGAATATTTTTTTCAATTTGAGAATTCTCAAGCTGATTTATCGCATGAATCCCCATGGGGGAGGTTGAGTTTATTTCAGTGACATAGTTTCCGATGATATCCAGCCCCACAAAATACAGGCCCAGTTTCAAAAGATGGGGCTTGATGGTTTGCACAATTTCATGATCCCGTTTTGTCACTTTGTAGGCTTCAAAATGCCCGCCGCTATGTAAATTGCACCTGAAATCTTCTTTGCCGGCCACACGTATAAAGGAGCCCAGCACTTCTCCATTCCACAACATGATTCTCTTGTCCCCTTTTTTGGCTTCAGGAATAAATTGTTGCATCAGCACATAATTCTTGAAACCACTCGTACCCATTTCAAGAAGACTTTTCCTGTCTTCATCCGTGTGGCGCAAAACGAAAATTCCCTCGCCTCCAAAACTATCCAAAGGCTTAACCACCACATGTTTATGAAGATTTAAAAAAGAAAGCAAAACTTCTTTATGAGAACTGACCAGCGACGGAGGGCTGATGCCTGGAATGGAAAGAGGAAACAGTTTCTCACTGGCCCGTTTGATGCCGGAGGGGGAATTGATAAAAATGGGCCGAGTGATCCTTCGACGGAGCTCAGGATGTCCACTCTGCTTACCATGGACATGGTGAGGCTCTCCCGCACACGGGACCCCGCTACGCGGTGGTCGAACCATGTTATGGCTACACATCCCTTCCAACATCGTCAAATGATCAATGTAACGCACATCCACCGGTGGATCCTTGCGCAACAAAACAACATCGAAATCGCACACAACCGTCTTGCTGGATTTTTTTAACTGGTAGAGAAAATTTTTCTTGAATCTGACTTCAATGGCCGTGGCCAAAACAAAGAGCTGATCCTTTTCGGCAAACAATTCCGGCAATGTCGCGATAAAGCAAGCGTGCCCTCGTCGGCAAACTTCTTTCATCAGAAAAAAAGTCGTCTCGATTTTGTTGTTTAAACTTTCGATGGGGTCAATTAAAAACAAGAATTTAAGCTTTTTCAATTTTATCCTCCTTGGTTAAATCAAAAAAACCATCGATATCAAAACCCGCCTTGGAAGGAACTTTTAAATGGATAAGGTCCCCCCTTCGAACAAAATCAAAATTTTTATTCCCGGAAGTAACATTTTTGTCAAGAAGCCGCGCATGATAGCGCCCTTTCGGGCCACACAAAACAAGTTCCTTCTTGCCACGGCTGATAATCCGGTTGCTGATCACACGCCAGTCATGCATATGCGGTTTCTTAAGCCGGGGTTTTCGTCCCAAGAGAAGATAGGACGCCTTCAACCATTCTTTTTTATGCCCCAACAGGCGATCGGCTTTTTCAATAAATTCAGGGCAATCCCACGAAAAATAAAAATGGCACCAATCACGGTGATTAATTTGGTTTAAAGGACAAATTTCATCATGCAAACAGGGGGCATAAACATGGAACAATTTCCGGTTTACCACTAATTCGTCTCGAATGTATTGAAGATCGCGCGAGGTTTTTCGTAAAGCCGGCTCAACAAGCAGCAAAAAACCGTTTTCATCCAGATAATTTTCTGCCAAGGGCAAAACGGCTTCCACTTTTTGGTTGCGTTCCCCACATTCATTCAGAAAATTACTCATGACAATAAAATGGAATTTCTCTCGCGGCAAAAAACGTCCCGTCCTTGCCGAACGCAGATCACCCGCATAAGTGCGACAAGTCGATTGATAAGCCGGATTCTTTGCTTTTAAATACGAGGCATAAGCATCATGAAAAATCTTGGCCTCATTGAGAATAGAGGCGCTCTGATCTATAAGAGTGAATTCAAACGTAGGGACAGGTCGTGACCTGTCCGTACACATATTTTCCTGAAAAGCCATGAATCCAAGCATGCTCGTGCCCGGACCAGAGCCCACATCCAAAATACGAACCGTTTTGTCAGGCCATTGGTCAATGGGAAGCTGCTCTAAGATTGAACTTATTTTTAAAATATTGGCGGGTAGAAAATAAAGCAGATAACCGGACCGATAAACGGGATGATTCAAATAATTTTTGGGAATCGATCGCTTATCCTGGGTAAACGCATATGAAAGTTCGGCAGCCCCACGAATAAAATATTTTAAATCCTTATCCGTCCACGGGCCTTTAAACCCCTTGGCTCCATAGTTGGTCTTGATGTGGGTTAAGATGAGTTGTTCTAAAAACTTTGGGAACTTCATAAAAAAAATAACGCCCCCCATTCCCCCTCTTACATTAAGAGGGGGTGAGGGGGAGTTATACAAAAAATTATTCTTCCAAATCAAACCGGATGGGAACCACAATCTTCCCGGCGTAATACGGGAAAGGTTGGGCGCGCTTTAATGTTTGGCCCGCCTCTTCATCGAGCAGGGCCGCTCCGGAAGATTTTTCTAGATGCCAGTTTGTGACCCTTCCCTCTTTATCCATAACAAATGACACAGTAGATGTTCCCTCCAACCCCATACTTTTGGCAGCCTCGGGATAAAAACGTGCCCGCATAATACGTTGATAAATCAGGTTGAGCAAATCAGAACTTGCAGTGCCATGACTCCCATCCACTCCACTTCCCACACCCCCTTCAGGGGTTAAAGAATTTCCTAAACCACTTCCTGCATTCGTATTTCGGGAATGATCATCTCTTTGGGATTTTTGTTTCTGTGGTTTTACAAAAGAACGAGCCGGCAACGCAACCCCTTTGTCATGAGATGTGGTAACTCCCTCATCATTTTTTACGGTAACAACATTTAATGTGAGCGTTGTTCCTGTTTGCCCACCTCCCCAGTTTTTAAGGGAATCATTTCTGACCTTCCACAAAAAAAGGGACAGGATAACAGCATGCAACAGAAGTGATAAATACAAAAACCGTTTCATAGTCTTAGACAAACACAAACTGCGAATGGCCTTCAGGGGTTTTTAATTCCTGGCATCCCACATCAAAAACTCCTTTGATGGTTTTTGGATTTAGTATTTGGGACGTGGGGCCAAAAGAAAGAAGCCTTCCCTCTTTTAGAAAAGCCATTTTCTGGCAATGAAGACTGGCCAGGTTAAGATCGTGCACCACACAAATAATGGTCAGTTTTTCGTCACGACTCAGTTGGGTTAATAAGGCAAAAAACTCTTTCTGATGTTTTAAGTCGAGATGGTTGGCTGGTTCATCCAACAAAAGTATTTTTGTTTTTTGGGCAAGGGCCCTTGCCAAAAATAGGCGCTGCTTTTCACCCCCCGACAATGTGTCGATGTTTCTGTGGGCCAAAGCCCAACAATCGGTCTTTTCCATGGCCCTTCGTGCCACCTGAAAATCTTCCGTCGAATCAAAATCAAACATTTTTTTGTAGGGGAACCGCCCCATCATCACAATTTCCAAGGCGGTAAAGGGATAGGGAAGATTGTTTTCCTGGGGAACCATGGCCACAAACTGGGCCAAAGCCTTGGGTTTGAGAGCTTTAATGGGAACAAGATCCAGATTCACACTGCCTTGATAATGGCTTAAGACTCCGCTCAAAATTTTAAGCAGGGTGGTTTTCCCCGAACCATTGGGGCCCACCAAACCAACGAAATCCCCTTTTTCAATTTTGAAATCGATATCCGACAAAATCTGTTTGTTTTTTATTGAAAAGCTGACTGATTTTAATTCGAGCATGATGGACTTTCTAAAAATATCTCGGCGGTCACGAGTGACCCTTCGATCACCGCGTAGCGGGATCCCGTACGCGGGACAAGCTCAGGGTGTCCTTAACTGGACATGGTGAGCCCCGTCGAACCATGGTGGTATTGATGATGGCTTCTATTAAAGCGATTTCCTTTTCATTAAATAAACAAAAAACGGCCCTCCACATAAAGCCGTAATGACACCAACAGGCACTTGGCTTTGCAATGCCCCTGAAGAAAATAAATACTTGGCCACAAAATCACTTAAGACAACAAACAAACCACCGGCCAAAAAGGAACTCGAAAAAATCATACGGTGATCCTGTCCAAAAAGAAGCCGCATCACATGGGGAACAAAAAGCCCCACAAACCCCACCAACCCCGCCACAGAAACACAGGCCCCGACAATAAGTGAAGCCAGCACAAAAAACAAAATACGTGTTCTGTGCACATTCAACCCCAACTGGCACGCCACATCTTCCCCCATGGCCACCAGATTCATGCGATAACTCATCCAAAAAAGAAAAAAGGCAGCAATCGTAACAACGGCTCCCACACCCAAACTTACTTCTAAAGAAGCTCCTTCCAAATTTCCCATCAGCAAAAAAAGGATCTGGTGTGATTGTTCAAATGAAGCAAGCGAACTTAAAAGAAGAATCAGGGCAAAGGCAAACGAATTGAAAATAACCCCGCTTAGCAAAAGAGTATGCGCAGGTAAGCGTCCGCCAACCTGGGCCAGCCGGTAAACAAGCACAAGAGCTAAAAGGGCTCCCAAAAAACCACACACCCCCACCATGGGAGAACTAGCTCCCAAAACCATGGCCACCACGGCCCCCAAAGCGGCACCTCCTGAAACACCTAAAATATAAGGATCGGCCAAGGGATTGGCCAAGAGCGACTGAAACGTGGTGCCACTCACTGCCAGGCCCGCCCCCACAAACAAACCCAACAACACACGCGGCAGACGTGCCTGCCATAAAATGGCGGACTCAAGGCTTGATGGATCACTCAAATTCAAAAAAGACAAACCATGGGTCGCTACAAAAAAAACAGTCCCAAGCAGGAAAAAAAACAAAACAGAGTGATAAACAAACCATCGTTTTTTGCTTAAAAGTTTCATTTTAAATCAATAATATGAATCCCAAGGCAAGCCCTGGACCTTTGATCCGAGAGCCAAGCCGCAGGGAATCAATCCAACCAGCCGCACAGCGGCGGTGAGGGGGAGGCTCCAGCGGCTTTGCCGATGGAGGAAGGCTCCATGAGCCGCTGCCAGTGGCAGATAAAGGCGAATGGAGAGCATACGCGAGCCCCTATAATTGATCCATCAGGCGAGCTAACCCATCAACAAGACGCGGGGACGGTCGTAAATCGGAAACATCCACACGATAAACATGTTTTTGTTGAACTGCTTTTAAGATTGAATAAGCCTGCCATGATTGGTAAGCCCCATTTTCCGTACCCATGGACATATCCAAAATCATGTCCGGGTTTCGACGTAAAATCTCCTCTAACCCCACCACCGGGTACGGAATTCGGGAATCCTTGAAAACATTCTCAAAACCAATACGTACCAGTGCTTCACTTAGAAAATTAGCTCCTCCTACCACAACCATGGGGTCATGCCCCACCAAAGCGACAAAAGAATGAATCGGCTTGGGAAGTTTAGTCAAAGCTTCCAGTTTTTGATTCATATCCAACACCAAAGACGCCGCTTTTTCCTTTTGATGCACCAATTCCCCCAAAGAGAGAATCGATTTTTCAATTTCATCCAGGTTGGAGAATGAATAAAGCGCCACTTTTAACCCCATTTTTTTCAGAAACTGAACATCCCTCTGGAGGGAATTTTCTTTGGAACCGATGACCAAGGTGGGCTTTAACCTTAATACCTTCTCGGCATCCACATGGATATAATCCGCTACTTTTTCAATTTTTTTGACTTGAGGGGGATAATCGCAATAGGTCGTCACCCCGACGACGTCATTTCCTACCCCCAAATTAAACAAAATTTCAGTGATATTAGGCTTTAAGGAAACTATCTTATCTTGAGCTTTAAGTTGATTAGGTAAAACACTAAAAAACATAAATAAAATCAATAAAAACGAATAATTTGAACGATTTTTAAAAAAATGTCTTATTTTCATATGCTTCAATCCAAAATTTCACTCTTTTTTTATTAAAAATATATATTTTAACTAATTGAATTTACTATATTTTTATAAAAATCTCCTTCTTTCAACGACCAGACTATTGACACGATGCGTTATTCCTATTAAGGTCCGTTTCAGAAAGGAGAACACAATGATCTTAGCAATGAACATATGGTCGGGAATAGTGGGAGTGGCCTTGGTGGTTAACACCCTCTTAGGCCTTTATTTCGCCCCTCCTCCATCCCCCGCACCCAAACCCAAAAAAAGGGTCAGGCACACTTTACAAAGAGCCACTGCCTAACCCTTTTTATTGGGAGAATTCGATTTTTCCCATAAAACTCCTTCCCGGTAACGGGAATCCGACAACATCTACTATTTGCTCATTAGAAATATTCTTGGCTTCAAAAGAAAGGGTCCACTTTTTCAGAGGTTTTACTGAAATACCACTATTGATTAAAAACCTCTCATCCACAACTCGGGTATTTAAGGGGTCTAGATAATTGGAACTAATCCAGTTCGAAGACACAAACACCTTCCCTTTGTTGTTATACACCTCAACATTGGTATTCAATTCATGTTCTGGGCGCCCGGGCAAAAACTTTCCATTATTGGTTCCCCGATCCTTGGCATCCTGAAAAGTATATTGCCCTGAAATGCCTACATGGTTTCCCCAAGTAGTCGCCAGGCTTGTTTCGAGCCCCTGAATGCGTGATTTACCAATATTCGCGGCGCGGGCAAACCCGGCACTTTGTAAAAACTGGATCAGGTCCGTCACATGCCTGTCAAAATAAGTGGCCACTAAAGAATAATTTTTCAACACACCCTTTTCTCCAGAAAATTCAAAACCCGCATCCCAACTCACATTCTTTTGGGGTTTTAGGGACGTATTTCCGATAAGGGCCCCCCTATCCCCAAACAATTCAGTAAAGGAAGGGAACCGAAACTGCCGTGCCACCCCTGCCACAAAATCCAACGAGGGAAAAACCTGAACCTGGGCCCGCAAGCTTCCTGAAACCTTGTTTTGCACCTCATTGTTATCGGCCCCGACAACAGCTAAAGATGGGTCCTCCCCACTTAAGCGGTTAAACATGTTTTCCGACCATACCGAAGGGTTTATCAGTAAGCGATGATCCCAAAAATCCATTTCATCGGAAAGACCAAAACTAAACTGGCGACGATTGCTGGTGGGCCCTGTGGAAGGGGAAGCCAGAAAATCTTCCGGCCTGTATATTTCGGTTTGGAAAAGGGCAAAGGGCTTGAACACGTGATTTTTTTCCCATACCCATTTCCACAAAAACTTTTCTCCAAATAAAAGGGTGTCCTCATCATTATCCTGGGCCCCACCCAAACCGATTTCATTATCCTCATCTGTAAACTGGTCTTTGGTGGCCCGCAAATAAGTGGCGCTTTCAAAAGCCAGATTCGGATGAAAAAAGTGGGAACGTTTTAATCCAAGGTTAAACAGCCATTCCCGGTGGGACAAAGAGGTATTTTGAGCCTGGTTGGATGAAATCCCGGCAATACCGGAATCTTTTTGGATCATGTGTCCCACCCATTCCAAGTGGGTTTTATCATCAAAATCGTAAGCCAGCTTCAACAAGGGGTGCAGGGTGAAAGACTCATTATTTTCACGTTTAACACGGCGGTCATCAGCTTTGTTTATGGGGGTGCCATTGTCATCTAAAAAAGTAAAATCCCCATCTGTTTTTGAAAATGAAGTCCCCACCAAAAATCCAAATTTGTTTTTCTTTTGGGAAAAAAGGGCATGGCTCCCCACCGTATTAAAACTTCCATATTGGACACTGGCTTCAGCGTGGGGCTTGGCTGAAAGGTTGAGCGATTTTAATAAAACCACACCCGCTGAAGGAAAAAAGCCCATACCCGCCGGTGAATACCCCCGATACACCTCTATTTTTTCCAACCCCTGCAATCCAAAAGGGCTTAAATCAACCCCTCCCCCAAGCGCGCTATTTAAGGGGATGCCGTCATACAGAACCAACACCTCATCGGCTTGGGAACCTCGAATCGAAATGCTTGTTGCCGACTCCAATCCTCCAAATCGTTGAATACGAACCCCGGCTTGCCTTGATAATACCTCACTGACTGTTTCTATACGGTTTTTTAACCCATCCACGTAGATCACCGTATGCGACACCTCGTTTTTTTCACTGGCTTGCACTTCTTCCCCATGCACCACCACTTCCTCAAGCTTGGTTTCCTTCGCAAACGTCATAAAAGATAAACAAAAAAGAAAAATTCCAATGAGAAAAAAGAAAAATTTCATTCGCCGCTGGATAGTGGGTTTTGGGGCAACTGTAAAGGGATTCCCTTGCTTGCAGATTTTGTGTTCGAGAAGTTCTTGTCAAAACCTACCTAGTTCAGTTAAGGTCTTTTTTTTTACAAAGAAAGGACCTGATCATGGAAAATAACGGCACTCCCACACCTCCTCCTGTAGCACCCACGCCAGCTCCTACTACTCCCGTTCCCGTTGCATCCCCCACAAGCACCCGGGCTATTTTTGCGCTGATTTTGGGCATTCTATCACTGACGTGCTGCGGATTCTTTGCCGGCATCCCCGCTATTTTCCTTGGACGCGCCGACATGAAACTTTTTGACCAGGGCCAACTTTCAGAATCAAACAAAACTTTGGCCAAGATCGGCATGATTTTGGGCATTGTGGGAACAGCTCTTTCTTTATTGGGCACCATTGTTTATATCCTTATTTTTGCCCTGGGAATAACCGCCAGCCTCATGCAAGGTTCATTTTAAAAAGTGAATCTCTCCCGGCCTAAAGGTCGGGGCCTAGCCCTTGTCCCTTTGACAGGAGCACTTCCCGAGAGATTCACCAAACCTGGAAGGCGTTGAGGGGGAAGGCTCTATCCCGCGGCGCGGGATGGAGGGGGGCGACGCAAGCCCCCTAAAAATAAATGAGAATCATTACCGGCACAGCCAAAGGCCGCCGTCTTTTTACTCCCAAATCGCATCTCATTCGTCCTGCTGCAGACAAGGTCAAAGGATCCACCTTTAATATTTTGGGCTCGATTGAGGGGCTTGATGTTTTGGATCTGTTTGCCGGCACCGGAAGTGTAGGATTAGAAGCCGCCAGCCGGGGAGCCAAAAACATTGTCCTGGTTGATTCCTTGCCAGAAGCCCTCAAACTTTTGGAAAAAAACAAAACCGCCTGTGAGTTTGGAGGTCATGTTGTTATTTGGAAAGGAACCCTCCCCCACTGCCTTGCTTCCATAAGTAAAAAGCATCCCCGGTTTGATCTTGTCTTTATTGATCCCCCTTATGACAAGGGGCTTATTTTCCCCGCCCTTGAAGGAGTTTTAAGAAACAAACTCGTTGACGCTCAAAGCTTGGTCATTATAGAACACTCCCCTCGGGAAATCCCCGAACACCCGGGTTTTAAGCAAACGGATCACCGAAAATATGGCCAAACCTGGGTGACTTATCTGCAGACAAAGGACATAAATGAAAAATCAACGGTATAAACCCCAGGGCAAGCACTGGACCCAAGATTCCGTCCGCCTAAGGCCGGACGGGGTTTTGATCCGGCAAGGCGCGTCCCCGAAGCCAACGAGCGGAGGGGATAACATGGCCCTCTGCCCCGGTTCGTTTGATCCACCTACCGATGGTCATATCAATATCATTGAACGTGGTTTGCGCGTTTTTGACCATATTGTTGTTGCGGTGGCTATTAACCGTTCAAAAAAGACCCTTTTTTCCCCAGAGGAAAGGGTCGAAATGCTCAAAGAGCTTTTAAAAAAACATAAAAATGTGACCATCGATTCCTTTGAAGGGCTCCTTGTTAATTATTGCCAGAAGAAAAAAATTGGAACGATTTTACGTGGAATCCGTACTGTTTCCGACTACGAATACGAGCTTCAAATGTCACTGGCCAACCGCATTTTAAACCCCAAGCTTGAAACCATTTTCATGATGACTGAAGGCCGCTACTCGCACATCAGTTCTTCCATCATTAAGGAAGTGATTTCCTTTGGTGGGTCAGGAAAAAGCATGATTCACCCCCATGTGGAGAAAAAAATAAGAGAAAAAATCAAAATCTAATATGCAACTTGCCAAACGTTTATCCAAAATCAAACCCTCACCTACCATGGTCATTACGGCCAAAGCCCAAAGCCTGAGAGCCCAGGGGCTTGATGTCATTGGCTTTGGGGCAGGCGAACCCGATTTTGACACACCTGAAAACATTAAACAGGCTGGCATCAATGCAATTAAACAGGGGTTTACCAAGTACACAGGAGTGGGTGGCATTAACGAACTTAAAGACGCCCTCATTGCCAAACTTAAAAAAGACAATCATCTGACTTACACACGCGATCAAATCATAGTTTCAAACGGTGGCAAACATTCACTCTATAACATCGCGCAGGCACTTTTTGATCCGGGCGATGAAGTGATTATTCCAGCCCCTTACTGGGTAAGCTACCCGGATCAGGTTTTACTTAATGATGCGGTACCCGTTATTTTAGAAACCACCGACAAAATGGGTTTTAAAATTACCCCGTCGCAACTGGAAAAAGCCGTTACGCCCAAAACAAAAGCCTTTATACTAAACTCTCCTTCCAACCCAACAGGAGCGGCCTATTCCGAAAAAGAGCTCGAAGCTTTGGCAGCCATTTTGGTTAAACATCATGTATGGTGTATTTCAGATGAGATTTATGAAAAGGTCATTTACGGTCATTTCAAACACGTAAGCATTGCCAGCTTTAACGAAAAAATTAAAAACCTGACCCTTGTGGTAAACGGAGCTTCCAAAGTTTACTCGATGACGGGCTGGCGCATGGGATTTGCCGCGGGGCCCAAGGAAATTATCGACGCCATGACCACCATTCAGGGGCAAGTCACTTCAAATATCTGTTCCATCACCCAAAAAGCCTGCGTAGAAGCCTACACCGGGCCCCAGGACATGGTGACCACCATGGTCAAGGAATTTGAAAAACGCCGAAATTATATTGTCGGGAAGCTTAATGCCATTGAAGGAATGACTTGTTTAAATCCTGAAGGGGCTTTTTATGTATTTCCCAATGTCTCCCGCCTTTTTGGTCGTAAAACACCTGACGGGAAAATCATTTCCAATTCAGCTGATTTTTCCAATTACCTTTTGGACAAACATCTTGTCGCTGTTGTATCTGGCGAAGGTTTTGGAGCTGAAGGATACATACGGCTGTCTTACGCTACATCACAAACCAACATCGAAAAAGGTTTGGATCGTATTGAAAAAGCCGTGAAAGAATTACGCTGATTTTTTAGCGCATACAATCATCAATGGTATGAACCCCAGGGCAAGCCCTGGACCCAAGATTCCGTGGCAAGCCACGGGGTTTTGACCCAGCAAGGCGCGTCCCCGAAGCCAACGAGCGTAGGGGATCAATTCCATTCGACCTTCTTTTTAATAAGCGCTACCTTTTCAGGAAAATAATTAAAAAATGTTTGGATCAACTTCTGGTCTTTGGGTCTTTTAAATTTATACTTTGAGGCCAGAACCGATTCGACATCAGCAACCAACACTTCTACTAAAAGGGAATCAAATATTTTTTTATAAGAAGTATTTATTGGCATCCAAACAAGGTGCCCATCTGCTTCAAGGTGCATCCCTTCTTTTATAAGCAAATCTGAAACTTGTTTTTGTACAAAAGGATTTAACGGAGAAATTACATCCAGCCCCAGGGTCCTTTCCACCGGGAAAGGCAAGTCAGCCAAAACGAGTACCATTTGACCTATAATTTTAATACTTTGCTTGGGCAAAAGCGGGACTCCCAACTCAGGAGCTTCCTGATTTCTTTCTTGGATAAAATTATTAAGCCCCGTAAAAATAGCTTCAAATTTATTTTGCATTAAATCAATTCTGTCTTGATTGTATAGAATACAAGGTAACTATCGCGTTTTTTCGTGGAAGGAAAGCAAAGTGCCTTCTTCGGAAGAAATAACTTCTCCCGTGATACTGTTTTTTACGGCATCCGAGGTCAGGATAATATTGAAATCAGCAGCAAAGTGGTCATTGGCCCCATCTTCCTTGAAGGGTAAAATAACGCCATTCACATTTAAGCTTTCCCCTTCGGCACTCACATCAAACAGATAAGGATTATTGCAAGCGCCTTCGGGAGGAACATTGAGCTGAATATTGACTTCCGGATCCTGGGACCCTTGTTCAAAACAAGGAAACACTAAACGATGGTTGTCATTATCAATTTTTGTTCCTTGAGGAAAAAAACCATAGGCCAAGATGATCAATCGTTTATCGTGACTTACCTTGATGTACTTTGAATAAGAAGAAGGGTCAAAAACAAGATTTCCCACAGTTAAAGAATCTGCCCGTGCAGCCGCCCCATCTTCCTTTATTTGATTATTTTCGCCTGTGGACCCACCCCCTCCGCAAGCAACGAGAATAGCGCCCAAAAAACACACAAAGGCCAAAGATTTTATATTTTTCATAAACTTAGTCCCCATGGATTCAAGTAAAAAGCAAAACACATGCCATCGCTTAAAACGTAATCCATTGTAATGAATGATGATTTAAAAGACCAACCTTAAAAAAAGGAATATCGAAATAATAATTCTCAAAATGAGACAACCGGATTTTCCAGTTTATTTTTGAAACCCCACGGCCAAAGAAGCCATGTTCAGATAAGAATCGGGAGCAAGACCCAAATAGAGTACGGCCACCAAACAAAAAGCCAGCGTCAGAATGACGGGCAACGGGATTTCCGACACCGCTTTTGAATCTTCGGTTTTTCCAAAATACATCACTACAATGGGCTTTAAATAATAATAAGCCGATGCCACAGAAGTCAAAATACCTACAACAGCCAACCAAAAATGACCATGTTCGATGGCGTAGCTAAACAAACCATATTTTGCAAAAAAACCGACTGTCGGTGGAATGCCCAAAAGGGAAAACAGGAAAAGAGAAAACAAAAGCGCCAAAACAGGACTTGAAAAACCAAGCCCCGCCAAATCATTAAAATTAACGGCTTCACGGCCTTCTTTCACCATAAGGGAAAGTACGGCAAAGGCTCCCAAACTAGTCACTGCATAGGATAAAAGATAATAGACAAGACCCGAGGCCACATCAGGGGCAAGCACCCCATGGTCAAGGCCGGCCACAACGCCCAACAACAAATAACCCGCATGAGCAATCGATGAATAAGCCAGCATTCGCTTCAAATTAGTCTGGAGCATGGCGACCAAATTTCCTACAAGCAGGGTCATGATCACCATGATCTTTAAGACAAGCATGGCCATCTCTGTGGGGAAAAAATGAAGCGTGGCAATCAAACGGAGAAACAGGGCAAATACGGAAATTTTCACCCCCGTAGCCATAAAACCCGTGATGGGCGTGGGAGAGCCCTCGTAAACATCGGGAACCCAAAAATGAAAGGGAAACAACCCCAGTTTGAAAACAAAACCAACCAAAATGAGTACAAAAGACGCTCTTGTAAGCCAGACCTGGGATACGGGGTTTGACACATTCATGGCTTCTGAGAGTTGCATGGTCCCAAAGGCTCCATAAAAAAGGGCAATTCCATAAAGTAAAAAAGCCGAAGCAACACTACCCAGTACAAAATATTTAATGGCCGCCTCATTGGAACGAACATCTCCACGGTTAGATCCCACCAGGATATAAATGGCCAGCGACATTGTTTCCAGCCCAATGAAGTTAACCATAAGATGGTCGGAGGCGAACATGAAAATCATTCCCACCAAAGCAAACAAAACAAGGGCCACAATGGAACCAGAAAACATCGCCCCTTGGGAATGATTCATCAGTTTAAGATAGCCGCTTAGATTAAAAAGGCTGAACAACCCAATAAATAAAAGAAGAATGACAAAAAACTGGGTGAGCAAATCTGCAAGGAAAAGATCGGTACCATTGGGAACCGGCATTCCCCACTGTTTAAAGGCAAAATAAATAGCCAAAAGAAGGCTTGCCCAACTAGCCCCATGAATGAATCTGATCTTGTCTTTGGGAAGAATGGCATCCAACACCATGCACACAAGCGCACCAAAGCTTAAAATCCACACCGGTAATCCGGCAATCCATAATGAATGAAATAATTGCATACGTTTTCACACGGAATGAAAGCTTTTTGCCCCCACCCTTTATTTAAAACCCACCTCCGGGTTCTTCGATTCCATCTGCAACAACATCTGTGCAATGGGACGTTCCATTTTTTGCAAAAAGAAATTGGGCTTTAATCCCATCCAAAAAATAAAAACAACCAAAGGAACAAGAACAAGAACTTCCCTTAAATTTAAATCAGGAATTTTCAGCCCTATGGGAGTTTTCGCCTCGCCAAAAAAGACACGTTCTACAAGCCACAACATGTAGACAGCCGATAAGATGACCCCCGTAGCCCCGATAATGGCCGCAACAGGCTGGGTTTGAAATGAACCGACCAAGGTTAAAAACTCACCCACAAAACCATTGGTGGTGGGAAGCCCGATCGAGGACAAAGTGGCAATCAAAAAGAAAACGGCATACCAGGGCATGAGTTTGGCCAGGCCTCCATAAGCTGCAATGTCGCGCGAATGGGTTCGCTCGTAAACAACCCCAACTAGTAAGAACAACATCCCTGTTGAAATACCATGATTCAGCATTTGGTAGAGGCCCCCCATCACAGCCGTTGGCTCAAGGGCAAACACACCCAGCATCACCACCCCCAAATGGGAAACAGAGGAATAAGCAATGAGCTTTTTCATGTCGGTTTGCACCATGGCCACTAAGGCCCCATAAACAATGCCAATCACAGAAAGGGCAATCAAGTAAGGTTGACAAACCAAAAGTGCCTGCGGAAACAAGGGCATCGCAAAACGGAAAAAACCGTAAGTCCCCATTTTAAGAAGTACGCCTGCCAAAATAATACTGCCGGCTGTGGGGGCTTCGACGTGGGCATCGGGTAACCACGTATGGAAGGGAAAAAGCGGAACCTTGATGGCAAAAGCCAGGGCAAAGGCCAGGAAAAGATAAATTTGAACAGAATAAGAAAGGTTTACTTCGTACAAATCAAGAAGGCTAAAACTTTTTCCTGCCATAAAATACAAATACAAAATGGCCAACAACATCAATACCGAACCGCTCATCGTATAAATAAAAAACTTCACCGCCGCATACACCCGTCTTTTGCCTCCCCAAATTCCAATGAGGAAATACATGGGAACCAGCATCACTTCCCAAAACACATAGAACAAAAACATGTCCAAGGCGCAAAAAACGCCCACCATGCCGCATTCAAGCAAGAGCATACTCACGACAAAGCCTTTGACCTTCTCACTGACAGAGGTAAAGGAAGCCGCCATGGCAATGGGAGTCAGTAAAGTCGTCAAAAGCACCAACCACAAACTGACTCCATCAATTCCCATGAGATATTGGATGTTCCAAAAAGAAACCCATGGTTTTAATTCCATGAACTCAAAAGAGCCCGTGTTTCCAAAGTGGAAATACAAATGAAGGGACAGAAAGAACTCAAAAAGAGCGGCAACAAAACCAATCCGGTGAATGATTTTTGGTTTGTCGGAAGGAAGGACACAAATCAGGGCCGCCGCCACCATCGGAAAAAAAGTAACCAAAGTAAGAATATGTTGATCAATCCAGGTCATAATTTAAAAAATCCCCAATAAGCACACCAAAAGAACCACAACTCCCAGAGTAAGCAAAACAAGGTAATGCCCCAAATATCCCGTTTGTAAAAAAGCCAGGGCTTGAGCCCCAAACTGGGAAAGCCCCGACCATCCATGCACCAACACACCATCAATGAGTTTTTGGTCAGCACCCTTCCATAAAACAACACGCGAAATTCCCAACAAAGGTTTGACAATTAAAAACGTGTAAACCTCATCGACATAAAACTTGTTCTGCATGAGCTGATAAAGCGGAGCAAACTTGTTTTTTAAGGGAGCCGTCCAATTCAAGTTTGCAGAGTAAAGTTTTAACGAAGTTAAACTTAAAAGAAGGGCCCAACCCGTAGAAACTGCCATCAAAGTAAGTTCAAGAGAATGGCTTACGTGATGAGCTTCCACCCCTTCTGTTAAAAATGAAAGCCAGTGATGAAAATGATTCGAGCCATGGAGCACTTCCGGCACTCCCAAAAATCCACCGAGGATGGCAAGGAGCCCAAGAATGGCTACAGGGGCATCCATGATCCAGGGAACCTGACTTGAATGATGTTCCTCATGGTGGTCATGAGAATTGTGCGTTTTTCTTTCATGCCCCAAAAACACATATACAAAAAGACGGAACATGTAAAAAGCCGTTAACCCCGCCGCCACAAGGCTTGTAACATACATCCACAAAGGGGCATGCAAATAAACATTCAATAAGATTTCATCCTTGCTGAAAAAACCGGCAAAGGGCGGAATGCCTGCAATGGCCAAGGTTGAAACCAGAAAGGCAAAAGCGGTGACGGGCACTTTTTTGAAAAGCCCTCCCATGTTTCGAATGTCCTGCTCATGGTGCATGGCATAGATGACACTGCCGGCCCCCAAGAATAAACAGGCCTTGAAAAAAGCATGGGTCACTACATGGAACAAGGCCGCTTGAGGGGCCCCCACACCCAGGGCCAAAAACATATAGCCCAATTGCGACACGGTTGAATAGGCCAACACTTTTTTAATGTCGTATTGGGTGATCGCAATAAGAGCGGCTAAAACAGCCGTGGCCAAACCAACGAGGGCAATAATATGCAGAGTCAGGGGCGCCATGTGAAAAAGGAAAAAGAGGCGCGCCACCATGTAAATACCTGCTGTCACCATGGTCGCTGCATGGATAAGGGCTGAAACAGGAGTGGGCCCGGCCATGGCATCGGGCAACCAAATATAAAGGGGAATTTGCGCCGACTTGCCGGTGGCACCCACAAAAAAACAAAGGGTCATCACCGTGGCAATGGGTAAAAACCATTCCTGATGAGAAATGAGAAAAGAATAACTAAGGTAGAGAGGCGCTTCACCGGTATTTTGGGTGACACAGGTTTTAACCAAATAAAACAAGCCAACCAAAAAACCAAAATCGCCGATACGGTTGACCACAAAAGCTTTTTTGCCCGCCTTGGCTTTTTCGGCATCCGTAAACCAAAATCCGATTAAAAAGTAGGAACACAACCCCACACCTTCCCACCCAACAAACAGAACCAATAAATTATCTCCCAACACCAAAAGCAGCATGAAGAACAAGAACAAATTCAAATAGGCCAGATAACGGGAATAAGACACATCTCCCTTCATGTAGCCCACTGAATAATAATGAATGAGCGAACCAACCCCCGTCACCACAAGAACCATCACGGCCGAGAGATGATCAAAGACAAAAGAAAAAGGAATTTGAATCAGGGATGTTGAAATCCAGGAAAACAAAGGCTCTGGTTGAAGAACTCCATTTTCCGGAAGACCTTTTAAAATACAGAAGGCCCAGAGCGCAATCCCGAAAGACAAAGTGGGCATGGCACAAGCAACAACCGAAGAAATAATTTCGGGAAAACCTTTGCCACGACGGGCTGCCCCCATGGACAAAAGGGCATTCACCACAAATCCCAAAAGCGGGAACGCGGGAATAAGGTAAAGGTATGTGTTCGAAAATGAAATCATAATGACAATATCAGCAAGATTTTTATTAACGCCTCGAATGTAGAGCTTGCCATTGCACCCTTCCGCAATCCGCATTCCGCAATTCTCCCCTACCCCCCCATCACCTTCCAGTCGGCGGCATTGACTGTCTGGCGATGACGATACAAAACAAGCAAAATTCCCAAACCGACAGCCGCTTCGGCAGCCGCCACGGCCATGACAAAAAACGTGACCACATGAGCATCCATTTGGCCGTAGTAACGGGCAAAAGCCACAAAGGCCAGGTTGGCCGAATTAAGCAATACTTCAATGCACATAAGAATGATCAAAAGATTGCGACGGATCATCAGCCCCACAAGGCCCAAGCCAAACAAAACAGCAGAGAGTGCAAGATAATGATAAAGTGTGATCATGATTTTTCTTTCTTCCCCAAAACCACCACACCCACAAGAGCCACAAGCAAGGTCACCGAAATAAGCTCAAAGGGAATCATGTATTTTCCGAAAATAAGACGCCCTACTTCCTCGGGCGAACCAAAATGAGGATCAACCGGTTGAAAAGCCAAAAGAGGAATGTGTCTTAAGACCTGAATCACCACGACGACAAAGAAGACACCAATGCCACCCAAAAGAAGATTTTTGGCATTCCAACGATCCACAACCAAATCTTCAGGACGAAGCCTTAACATCATGATGACAAACACAAACAAAACCATGATGGCCCCGGCATAAACCAACACCTGCATGATGGCCACAAAGGGGGCATGAAGCAAAACATAAAGGGCCGACAATGCAAAAAAGGCAAACACCAAGCACATGGCCGAAGCAATGGGGTTATTGTTTATGATCATCAAAAGGATGGCCACAACAGTGATGGCTGCAAAAATGTAAAAGAAAAATTGTTCACCCATATTAATTAAGGACGATCATGAAGATCGCCCCTACACCCATAATAAAGCAACGCTGTAAACCAAAAGGTTCACCATACCCAGGGGCACCATGATTTTCCAACCCAAGTGCATCACCTGATCATACCGAAACCGCGGCAATGTCCACCGCACCCAAATAAAAAACCAGCAACAAAACAAAACCTTTCCCAAAAAAACACTAAACTGCACAAAAGCTGCAAAAATCTGGCTCCCCAAAGCGCCCAAATCAAAGGCTCCATGTAACAAAGCCAAAAGCGCCAATCCCAAGCCCACAATGCTTAAGGGAACACCCAATACCAACACTTCAAAATCGCGCCGGTCGCCGTATTTTCCTTTTTTGAATTTGCTCACCAAAAACAGGCCCAAAAGCATGAAGAGAATTCCATTTCCCATGATTAGGATAAAGAGACCCATCTCGGCATTTTCTCTTAATAAAGAAGTGGGCAGAAAAGGAACCTGCCATCCCCCAAAAAATAAAAGGACAATCAAGGCGGAGGCGATGATCATGTGCGCATATTCGGCCATAAAAAACATGGCAAACTTCATGGAGCTATATTCAACATGGTACCCTACAATTTCGGATTCACCTTCCGGCAAATCAAAGGGCAAACGATTTGTCTCGGCAAAAGCGGCTGTCACAAAGATAAGACAGGCTAGCGGCATGCGGATAAAATTCCAATACAAGGGATTTGCGGTCTGGTTCAAGGATAAAATATTCAAATCAAGGGACCCCCCCATCAAAACCACTGAAAGAAGAGCCAACCCCATCGATATTTCATAACTACACATTTGAGCCGATGAACGAAGCCCACCCAAAAGGGCATATTTATTATTGGCCGACCAACCTGCCAGCATCACTCCAAAAACTCCCAAAGAGCTCATCGCCAAAATATAAAGAATACCCACATCCAAATGAGCTGCTTGCAAATAAAAAGGAGCCCCATCAATGACCAAGGGTTCCCCAAAAGGAATGACGGCAAATGTGATGCAGGCGACCGTCAGGGCCATGAAAGGAGCCATGGTATAGTAAGGTCGGCTTACATGAGTGGGTGTAATGTCTTCCTTGGTCATCAGCTTGACCACATCTGCCAAGGCATGGAGCACGCCACCCAAGCGCAATCCAAAAATGGAAGCGCGATTGGGACCAGGGCGATCTTGAATATAGGCACAACCTTTTCGTTCCAGCCAAATGAGAAGAGGAATAATGTTAAAGATAATAAGAAACGGTATCAGAATTTTGAGAATGATCGTAAGCATCTTTTTTTAGTCACTAGTTACTAGCCAACATGTGCTGCAAAACAACAAGCGAGTCTCTCAACAATCTTGACTCTCCTTTAGGTTCAAAAGCTTTGGTTATTTCCTGAACACGCCCATCCACATTGGTAAAATTTCCCCCTTGTTCGGCAAACGTGGGAACGGGTAATACCACGCGGGTCTTGGAAACAACATCGGATTCATTGGAAGCCCATAAAGCTAATAGAGGAATTTTCTTTCCCATCAAATGAGCCAAATCCTTTCTGGAAAGATTGTTTAAAACCAGGATGCCCTTTGCCTCCGCAAGCTCTGTGACTGGCTTAAATCCCAAACGATTTATCTCCGCCTGGTTCGCATTTTTATCCGGTGTTATCAAAATAGAATCCTGCGTGGGATGATCTACCTCATTTTTGCTGTAATAAAGTTTGTCTGTTTTTAAGACCTTCACGGCAAATTCATGGAAAGATTTCAGGTTTTCGGCTGTTTGGCCCGCATGGGCCACAACAGCGATCTGGGCTGTATTGACACCCTTAAGAAGATCAATCACTTCAGTTAAGGCCTGTTCATACGAGATTTCCTGGGATTCCCCTTCCGTCACAAGCAAGGGCCTTAAAATTCTTTTTTGATTGATGAATTCAAAACCATAACGGCCTTCATCGCACATCCAGTATTTGTTCACATCCGGATTAAAACGGGGGCGTAGCCGATAAACAACCGAATCCGCATGGTCAATCCAGACATTGCAACCACGCGAGCATCCGGTGCACACTGACGGGGTTGATTTTAAAAACCATACACGTTTTTTGAAACGGAATTTCTTGTTGGTTAAAGCCCCCACGGGACAAACATCCACCACATTGCCTGCATACGGGTTTGAAAGCTCCTTGCCTGGAAAAGTGGTGATCGTGACATGATCCCCCCGATTGGCCAAAGCCAGCTCATCAACGCCCGCCACTTCCTGACATGTACGAATGCAACGGGTACAAGCCACACAACGCTCTTGGTCCAGCATGACATTCGCCCCAAGATTGATCATTTTATTTTTATGAATCTTTTCTTCCTTGAATCGGGAAGGAATTTCGTCGTACTGCATGTAGTAATCTTGCAGGCGGCATTCACCGGCCTGATCACAGGTGGGGCAATCAAGGGGATGGTTGATCAGCAAAAATTCCATGACCGAACGGCGCATCTTGACCACTTTTTCAGTCTGGGTCTTGACCACCATGCCTTCGGCCACACGCGTACTGCAAGCGATCATGGGTTTGGGGGCTTTTTCAACTTCCACCAAACACATGCGGCAGTTACCATCGATGGACAAACCCGGATGGTAGCAATAATGCGGAATATTAATCCCCACCTTCTCGGCCGCTTGTATGATCGTTTCGCCGGTCTCGGCGGCGATTTCTTTTCCATCGATTGTTAATTTAATGGATGCCATTACAAAATCCTCACCTTCGGGGCACTGCGTTGAAAATTCTCCTTAAGGTGTTTTTTGAATTCCTCGGGGAATTTTTTCATATAACTATTAATCGGCATTGCAATAGAATCGGCCAGCACACAAATTGTTTTTCCGGCCATGTTGTCGCCAATTTCATTAAGCAAGGCATAATCCTCTTTATCCGCCCCTTCCCTTAAAACACGTTCCAAAATCTTGTCGATCCAGCCTGTTCCCTCACGACACGGCGTACACTGACCGCACGATTCATGGGCATAAAAACGGGCCAGATTTTTTAACGCCCAAACCAGATCAACATCTTCATCCATGACAATGGCTCCGCCGGAACCAAGCATGGAACCATGAGCCACGACCGATTCGTAATCGAGGTTAACTGTTTCAACATCCTGGGCGTTAAGAATGGGAACCGAGGAACCTCCCGGAATCACGGCTTTCATTTTTTTTCCGTTAAGGATGCCCCCGCAGTCCTTGTAAATGAGGTCTTTTAGGGGATATCCCAGGGGAACTTCATAAACACCAGGCTTGACCACATGCCCGGACACTGAAAATAATTTTGTCCCGGGTGATTTTTCAGTTCCCAACCGGCGATAACCGGCGGCTCCAAACTGAAGGATGAAAGGAACAGCCGATAGGGTTTCGACATTGTTAATAACCGTGGGGCATCCAAACAAACCCACTTCGGCAGGAAATGGTGGCTTGATGCGGGGTTGCCCCTTGTTCCCCTCAAGCGATTCCAGAAGGGCTGTTTCTTCCCCGCAAATATAAGCCCCGGCTCCACGATGCACCGTGACATCCAAGGCATAACCCTTTCCAAAAATATTTTTCCCCAAATAACCCTTGGCATAGGCTTCCTTGACCGCATCGCGCATACGACGATAGGGCAGATCAAATTCTCCGCGAAGATAAATGTAACAAGCATGGCTCCCAATGGCATAGCAGGCAATGATGACCCCTTCGATGAGTTGATGGGGATCGGTTTCCAACAGAAGCCTGTCTTTAAAAGTGCCTGGTTCAGATTCATCACCATTGACGCACAAATATTTGGGTTTATCGTTTTTGGGGACAAAACTCCATTTAAGCCCCGCGCCAAAACCGGCTCCTCCGCGCCCCCGCAACCCGGAAGCTTTCACCTCGTCGATCACCTGGGCCGGTGTCATTGAAAAAAGTTTTTCTATTAAGCCATATCCACCCGTACGTTCATACACGGCCAGTGTATGGGAATCAGCAATATTTCTTCTGTTTGTAAGAACAAGGGTCATTTTAATGTTGCCAAAATCTCATCCACCTTTTTGGGATTAAGGCTTTCGTGATATTTTTCGTTAATCATCATGGCCGGGCCTGTGCCACAACTGGCCAGACATTCCACCGTGCACAATGAAAACTTTCCATCCTTGGTCGTTTGACCTTCCTCGATTCTTAATTTTTGCTTGAGATGGTCCAGGATATTTTCCGAGCCCACCAAGGCACACGAAAGCGTCCGGCAAACCTGAAGATGATATTTCCCCACCGGTTTTTGGTGGAACATGGTGTAAAAAGTCACCACGCTATACACATGCACCGGCGAGATATCCAGAAGGCCGGCCACTGCCTCCATGGCTTCTTTGGAAATAACGCCTTCCTGTTCCTGCACCAGCCACAAAATAGGCAGCAACGCCGCTTTTTTATTGGGATAGCAAGCCAAAATCTCGGCAAATTTCTTCTTGTTCTGTTCAGTAAAAATAAAAGGCATATAAAAAATTATATCACCTCGACTCCGCTCGGTGACCACTCTTTCGGTTCCTGGGTGACCACTCTTTCGGTTCCTGAGCGAAGTCGAAGGACCGATCCTGCCATTATCTATCCAACTCCCCCGCCACAATATTCAGGGTGCCGATAATAGCCACGGCATCGGCAATCATTTCCCCTTTAATGATTTCCTCAAAGGCCGCAAACAAAGGAAAGCAGGGAGGACGCACCTTAATACGGTAAGGGGACATCGACCCATCACTGATAATATAAAAACCAAGTTCCCCATTGGCCGCTTCAGTCGCGTCATAAACTTCGCCACGTGGGGGAAGAATGCCATGCATGATCAACTTAAAATGGTTCATCAAACCCTCAATACTACCGTAAACCTCTTCTTTGGAAGGCAGGGCCACGCGGGCATCATCACTCATCACCGGCCCCCCCGGAATTTTGGCCATGGCCTGGCTTACAATACGGGCACTCTGATAAATTTCTTCAATGCGCACCATGATACGGTCGTAGGTGTCCCCGTTCTCGGCAATAGGTACGTCAAAATCAAACTCATTATAATAGTAATAAGGTTCTGCTTTTCGTAAATCATGGGCCACACCACTTGCCCGCAGACAGGGCCCGGTAAAACCCCAATCGATGGCCTGGCTTGCTGACACACGCCCTATGTCCACGGTACGATCGACCAAAATACGGTTATTCTGGATAAGCCCCATCACATCTTTGACTGCCACTTCCACTTCTTTAAGGACCACTTTTAACTCATCAAAAAAAGTAGGGTAAACATCGCGAGCCAACCCGCCAATGCGCGTGTAAGCATAGGTCAAACGAGCCCCTGCCACCTTTTCAATGAGCGTATAGATTTTTTCGCGCATGTTAAAAAAGAACCAGAAATTGGTCAGGGCCCCAATGTCCACAAGATTGGTTCCAATGCAGACAAAATGATCCATGATGCGCGAAAGCTCGCACATGATCACACGGATAAATATGGCCCTGTCAGGAATTTTTAACTGCAGAAGTTTTTCGACAGCTTTGCAATACCCCACATTGTTCATCAGGGCGGAACAATAATTGAGGCGATCGGTATAGGGAATCACCTGTTGGTATGTGGAATGCTCACTATGCTTTTCAAAACAGCGATGCAGGTACCCCATTTCGCTGGCCGCATGCACAATCACTTCACCATCCAATTCAACCTGCGTGCGCAACGCCCCATGCATGGCCGGATGCGATGGCCCGATATTAAGGGTCATGGTTGGGGTTTCAAAATCTTGTTTGGTTACTGCCATATTTTTTGGACGTATTGTCCCGCGACGGGATGCCTTTGGCACAATACGCCCGTACAGTATCGTCGCCCCTACCATCACACAATATCCGTCAGTTCCGGTATGGGTTGTCTTTTTTCCAGGGGATAATCCTTGCGCAGCGGATAGCCCACAAACGCTTCCCACATCAGAAGCCTTTTCAAATTGGGATGATTTTCAAAGGTAATGCCAAACATGTCATAGGCTTCCCGTTCAAACCAGTTTGCAGCACCCCAAAGAGCGTTTACTGAATGCACTGCCGGTTCTTTTTCTGAAACTTTTACCTTCACACGAATGCGGGCCAATTTTTTCAGGGAATATAAATGATAAACCACTTCAAAACGCGGTTCTCTTCCGATGTAATCAACACCGCACAAGTCCAGAAGCTGGTTAAAAGGGATTTCGTCATTCTCCTTTAGGAACTTCATCACTTCAAACAAGGATGATTTTTCCACGACAATCGTGAGCATGCCATCATGGGCAACCTCTTGAGCAACACTTTGGGAGAATTTATTTTTGATCGTTTCAATAAGAGCCATAATGAAAAACTCGGGGGTTTGCCCCCGAGTTCTTTATTTCGGCCCCAAGGGGCCGAGTTTGAGTCGAAGGATCAAGCCAATGCCTGACGCTTGTCGATTTTGTTCTGTATCATTATCACGGCATTCAAAATTTGTTCAGGCCTAGGAGGACAACCAGGCACATAGACATCCACGGGAATAATTTCATCAATGCCCTGAACCACACTATAATTATTGTAAAAACCGCCTGAAGAAGCACAGGCCCCCACGGCCACAACCCACTTGGGATCACACATTTGATCGTAAATACGTTTAAGTACGGGCGCCTGTTTGTAATTGATGGTGCCCATCACCAAAAGAAGATCGGATTGACGCGGTGAAAATCGCACAACCTCGGCCCCAAAACGCGCGATGTCATAGGCACTGGAAACCGTCCCCATAAATTCAATGGCACAACAGGCAGTCCCATAGGGCAGGGGCCAAAGCGAATACTTACGGCCCCAATTAACCACATCATCCACGCGCGTGGTCAAAACATTATCTCCAAAAAAATTTTTAGCGTCCATGGGCCCTCCTGCGCACGTTCCAATCGAGCGCGCCTTTTTTCCAGATGTATAAAAGCCCCAAGCTTAAAACCACCATGAAAACGCTCATTTCTACAAACATCGCCAAGCCCTGCCCTTCCGCAATCATCTTTCTATAGAGAATGGCCCAGGGATATAAAAACACTGTTTCAATATCAAAAAGGATGAACACCATAGCCACCAATGAAAATTTAACATCGATGGGTGCACGAGCATCCCCTATCGGATTCAGTCCGCACTCGTAAGGAGTAAATTTGCCCGGGGTTTTGGATTTTTTTTTGGGACCAATAATGGCTGAAAGCCCTAAAAACAAGGCTGAAAACAGAATTCCAAGAAGCAGTACCAACAAAATGGGAAGATAAGGATGCTGCATAAATTGAAGTGCGGCACTTTTAGGGAATTTTCATTAGGATGTCAATGCTTGTTACCAAATTACAACCTGATAATTATCAGGTTTTATCTTTTGCCCCAAAGTCATCAACACATTGTATTGCTATTCTTTTCATGATAGCTGCATGGGCCATAAACTTCATAGCAAGAAAATTGGAGAAAAAAATGACGCGACAAATCGGCATTCTTTTTTTAACGGTGATAATGCTGTTGAAGTTGATTTTACCAGCTATCGCGGGCAAGGCCCGTTGTCCTGATTTTTCAGTATCACTCCAGGGATCCACAACGAATATGGGCGTGGTTTATACAGAACGACTCACCCTGTCCAAGGTTTCGGGTGGAAGCGGATACAATGGCAAATGGCTTGTTGAAGAATTCGAGCAGCAAATTGACTACCCATGGGAGCTAAAGCCCATGGTCCCACCTACTTCCGGCCGTATAGATATGGGGCTTGGTATGTGGATGAACAATTTTAGCCGGCAGCAAGGGCCTCGTACGCTCATGATGACTTCCACAGCGGGCAATTATCAGCTGGATGTGGTGGGCGGCAAAGTGGGGTTGATGGCCACCAACCGTTTTTCAGGAACCGTTTCAGGTGATGAGATGACTTTCAAGTTTGATCCTTCCAACCCCAATGAGCCCGTACTTAAGGGAACCATCATGCGCGGAGGTTCATCCGACATGGAAATGGCCCTTGCAATCTTAAACGACACAAATGATGGCAAATTCGTTTACTCCACCGACACACCCGCCACCTTCAAGCTTGTGTTAGAGGCCCGGGTATCCCCTCCAGACCGTGCGGGTGATGTTGAATGGACCCTCCCCGAAGTGCCGGGCTCGGTGCGCCTGGTGCAACCGCTTGATGCGCGGGGACCATATGTGACTGCCACGTACAAAATGCTTCCCGAAAAAAATAATTCCTTCGGTGACAAAACTGTCACGGCCAAACTCAAAGCCGGGGCCTGCAAGGTTGAAGAGAGTAAAAATATCAAGGTCTTCTTCCCGGCAAATGCAGAGAATAACCCGGAAGGCCACGATCCCAACTGGTTTTATTATTGGAAACAAACCCCGGCAGGAAAACCCAAAGGACAAACTGTCAAACTTATCTACGGCGGACATCCTTATAGTTTCTGTTATTGGGAAAATGAATCCGTCACAGGTTTTTTTGATCCCAAGGCCTATTCCCACCGCACAGCCTTTATCTGCGACTTGACCCAACTAAACTCCACCATGAGCAACCGATATCCGCTTCTCTGGCGTAAAGAACCGGGTAACCATCCTATGAGTGACGGCTTTCGCACCACCACCTTCATTGATACTTTTGCCACGCTGGTGTTGCACGAATTTGCACACATCGGCATGTTTGAAATTTGGAAAATGGGAAAAAGTTTAACCCAACTCCAAGCCCAAGACACCGATAGTGACGGCGTGCCTGATGCAAGTGAACCGGATTACGGATTTGATCCGGCACAAAAACAAACCTTCTACAATTTTGGTGAATACAAAAAAATCAAGTGGGACGAAGAATGGCTGGCCTATGAAGCCATGAAAGATTTTCAACCCGGCAGCCTTGACAAATTTGACTGGGCCAAACCTGGCAAACAGTGGCCATAGGGATCTATGCCAAAAAGTAATTTATCCAAAATAACAGGAAAGATATTTTTATTTTTGTTGGCGTTGGGAATTCTTGTCCCTTCACTTAAAAAAGGATGCCTAAAAAAAGAAGACATTCCTTTCACGGCTTCTTATTCCATTTATCAGCGACAATCAGAATATGAAAATTGTCTCGGGCCTCAGGAAAAATTATTCTTTTTAGAAGCAAAACCATCGACTCCTTATTATGTTGTAAAACCAACCCCCCTTTATACCCATGGTGGCGATAAAGAAGACCGCGTGGTCATTCCATGTTCAAGTTTGGAGGCTTGTCGAAACATTGGAATGAAATCAGGAGTTACTTTGAATCTTGGAGAAACACTGGCAACAAAATCATTTCTCACAACCCACACTAAAAATCCGGCCGATTATTTATCAATCGATTTACAATATATAAAAATGGAGGGAAAAATTTTCCAAGGGGAAAATTTTGGGGAAGCCATTGACGAACGGACAAATGAAAAACTTTGTGATCAGAGCTTGGCCCAAGGATGGTTAAATTATAAAAAAAATAATACCCTCAAATGGCGAAGAATATTTCATGTATATACCCAGCCCTGTGGCCAACGCACAACAAATGGGAGATGTGTCCTGGATTATGAAATGACCCTTTCAAAAATAGAATAACCTGGCTCTTTATGATTTGTCGGCTCCCAGTTGGCATCTGAACTCGGAACTCGTCAATCTCACCATACCTGAAAACCCCAGAACATGACCCTTGGATCATCGTTGGACTAAACTTGAGGTTTTGTGGTAGATAATTTTTTTATGCGGCCCCCTCCTCCCAAACCATTTGCCATCGCCTTTTTAGTCTGCCTTGGCCTTTTTATTGTTTGGGCCATTGTCGGCTCCATACTCGAGCCCATCCTTACCAAACCAGACATACAGGAAAACATCAAAGGGTTTGCACTGATCATTTCCTTTGGACTGTTTTTGATAATGGCTTTTTCGGCCGTACCCGTGATGGTCCATCTTTTTTTCAAGTATTTTCTAAAAATGCAGGAGTCGGCCGGAAATCTTGAACGTCCTTTTGTCCGTAAAATAAAGGATCATCGGGAGACCATTGTTACAATTCTCATTTATTCCTTCTGGGCTCTCTATGCTTTGGGAATGATCATCGCCCTCCCTTTTGCCTTCCGTGATTTGATGAGCGTATAGGCAAAGTGCAATTAATTTTGCGCCACGGCATTTGATGTGGATGGGCCATGGCCTGAAGCCAGTCTGTTCGTGTTGGTTTCCTTTTCCACCTGCCGGTGAAAGGCCGCAACAAATTGTTTCAGTTGATAAGAACTGGTCATGTGTTTTCGGCCCAGTCTTTTTTGAATCATTCGAGCCAATAGTGGGAAACGCGTCATATCGCTGGCTATGGAATGGGCGCGATGGGGGAAAGGGCAAACTGGTTTGACAAGGCTTACAAAATAATTCTGCACCACTGTTCTGACTGCCCGGCGAAGCTGTCGTGGGGAGACCTTTGCATCTTCTAGTTTTGCAACAACCCGGCCATACACAAGCGCATGATCCATTTCTCCATTGTTAAATCCATAACGGGATAAGAATCGGTTGATGCAAGTTTCAACATCCTTTGGGGCAGGTTTTTTACCAGACAATTCTTCATGGTTTGCCAATAATAATTCATCTATAGAAAGATCGGCATTTAAAGCGGGTTTCGAACCCGGATTATTCTCTCTTGAAACTTGAGCCAACGCCATTCTTGATTGAACCATCTCGCGAATGCCGCCAACGCTTTTAAGATAACCCGCGGATATTTGAGCTAAAACATATTTGATATCCTCCGGCCTATCAATAATCGGGTTTACCAGAGCTTCAATTTCTGCATCTGACAAGGAATTCCTCAAGCGTCGCCCCATTTCTGCCACAATCATGCGACGCGCAACAATTTCACATTTTTCTTGAAGACTATATTCCTTACCCCTTAATTGACGAATGGCATCAACTGCACCCGTCATGCTTTCTTCAGATGCGCCAAGCGATAAAAGTCCGTAGGGCCGAAGTTCGTCATTTAATGCATTGACCACAATACTTCGATATCTTTGATCGGGGGACATGGTGTTTGTGATGACGTTAATCCCCATCATCGAACTGCAATCAACGGTTTTACTCCCACCGGCGATTAAAGGATCATCGGCGGCAAATTCAACGGGGCAATTAATTAATTGTTTAGGGCCCGATGCTACCAAAGAATTGCCTGTAAAATCTTCTGAACTAACTACGGTTCGACCTTTTGCTTCCCAAGGTAATTCTACCATAATACTTCCGGCTTCCTTGGAAACCTTGGCCCCTTCAGCTTGAGCGGGTATGTAACCTATAAGAGCAAAGAAAACATCGATGTTGGCCATTTTTTCATGACTATTAAGCAAGGCTTGAATCACGACCGCATTGTCAACAAGGGCGGCACCTAATTTTGCCCACTCTTCGGGTGTTTTTGGCCTTTGGTTATCCATGTTCTTGTTCATGAGAAGATTGGCCTGCAAGCGTTTCAAAACATTCTCACAAAAAATCTGAATGTTCCCTTCGCTACCCAGGTACATCCAACCCGCTCTTAATGTCTCAAGGGAAGCAATAGTCTCAACAAAGGCATCCGTGGCGCCTGTCTGGGCCATACCTGCAGGAGGGGCCAAAACTGGCAAAGAAGTTTGGTTGGCATCGTTAATATTTTGCGACGTTCCCACTCCAGGGAATGCTGTTACATTATTCCCCATTTCTACTCCCTTTCGTTTTTTGAACACGCTGAAAAAGAATGATGGTGTCAGAACCGTTTTTACCGGTAAAAGTCGAAATATTGCCCGCCCCTTTGTTCTCTAATTCAGCTAAAAGCTGACCTACTTTCCTAGAATCAACGGAGGGAATATAGATAACACCCCATCCTCCATAACAAATGGAAGTAACAAGCTTTGGACGACTTACCTTTACTACAAAAGCTTCAAGATCTCCGGGTGAGAAATAAAATTCAGCATAACGAAAGGCCCCTCCCCCCCATAGTTCGGTCAAATTCTCTATTGTTGCCGTGGTATATCCGGCAGGGACTATTCGATGAACTCGGCTTCCAGCCACTAAAATTTTAACCACGTAGCGTTTTTGTAAATCTGAAACTTCCGCATATCGAACCGTATCATCAGAGGCAACAAGCGGTGCAGGAAAACCCATTTCTACAAATACACTCGGTCTAAAATTTTCCACTTGCACAGCTTGTAAAGGACGACCCGATGCTTTGTCTGCTTTTTTTGGAGGTTCTTTGGGTGGTCTTGCAGGTACAAATCCCTTTTTTGCAGGGCTGCGGAAAAGAATGAGAAAGCGATTATAAGTTGATGGGAACAAGGCTACCTCTTCCATCTTCCGCCCTTTCAAGTTTCTTGCCATCCGCTCTACCACAGTTCTGTCAGTTTGCAAATAAACCACACCCCATCCACCCGAGGTAACAGGTCTTATAAGAAATCGTACTAATTCACGGTCAAAATGACTCAGGTGATATTCCACATAATCATAATGTGGACGGCTTTTGCGATCATAAAGGTCTGCCTTTGTCACACAATGAGCCGCATGCGCTGTGGGATATCCCCCTATCTGAAGAATATGGCGGCCCCTTCCCGGATAAACAACATCACTTACTACAGCCGTACGATCCGTGCTTCGGACCAAAGTGGGTGGAAGTAATGAGCTTGCTGCTAGAGACTGTAACTCAGAAACCAAATGAGCCCCACCTGCCCCTCCATTTCCAACATGATCTCTCCGTCCTCTATGACTGGAAGCTCCATGCAAAATGGCAGCCTCATAACCAGGAAACCCCCCTCCTATCGCCAGATTATCACCCAGGTGAGTGGGATGAGGTCTTGCAAAAACATGGGGGGAAGCAGCATCGAATTTTCTTGTCAGTGGAAAACGATGGCATGAACGTAATCCTACAGAAACACGGGGATGGTGGGTCCCTCCAAAAAAAGGAGAATGTAGGGAACGAATGTTTGCGATAAGGGCCATAAATATCTCTTTATTTCCCTTTGTTTATCGCCCCAAAGAAAGCTTGGTTGCTATGATCTTTGTCACCTTATTTTTAATAGATTTTATTTTGACGGACCCTTTACAATCCAACCGAATTATAAAAACTGGCTTCGCAAACTTGGACCGCAGGTGCATAGATATGACAATCCCGGTAATTCAAAACTCCATCTCCGTCGGCATCTCCATTAAGTTCCAAGCCTGTTTTTGCCTTATAAATGACATTTAATTCGTCATAAAAAAGCTCAAAACAGGAAGCTGCGGGCCTTTGTTGGCGCCTTTCTCCAATGATGCGATCGAGAGCAGCAATATGGTCCCGTTCTTCTTCATCGGTTAAAGAACTTAGGGGCAAGAAACGGGCGGCCAGATTCGGCGTTTCACAACGTCCATAAAGACTTTGAGTTGAAGGATGGATTAAAGAACGAAGGGCCAAAAGCCGTTTGTCAAACGCAAGAAAATCTCCCACTACCTCCGGTAACTGTCCTTGAACAAGGGCCAAGCGTTCTCCTTCAAGCCCAAACTCAGCCAATTTTTCGGCAGTGAGAAAAGGATCAAAATCGGTGTGAAAAACCGAATAACCTTGGGCCACATTTTGAAAGGGGAAAAATCCCTCTAGAGACCAATGTTCAGTGACAGCAATGGATTCTTTTTTCTGCAGCACACCATAGAGCCATGGGAAGTAGTAAAGATTATCCAAATGATGCAAATAATAATTGTGGCCCTCTATCTCGGCAAACCGCACGCCTGAATGTCCTCCAAAACCATGATAGTCCCCCAAAAGTTCCACGGGCAGATTCATCGAATGAAAAAGATCTTTAAGAAGGGCTGAGGCCCCCCAGCATCCATTCACGATATGATATTGAGCCTGTAAAGGAGCATCAGGATGAATGACCAAATCGTGGTGGGGATCACGATAAACGAGCACTTCTTTGGGTGTGGGGTGTCTATTTAAGGGAACGCGGATTCCTTGCGGATCATAAAGAGGTTCTCCTTCGGCATTTCTAGCTCTGTAAGGCCAGATGGGATGAGAAGGCCCTGTTGTATTTTGATCCGTCCCGCGAATATGTTTGATACGTTCACCGACAAACTGGGTTGTATTCAGAAGGGTTTCAAGGGCTGTGGCCCCAACAAGATTTAAATGATGGTCTTGGGCTTCACGAAGAGTTCCTTTCACAATCCGAAAAGTTTCAGTGACGTCAAGCTGGGTTCCATAATATTGTTTTTCTGGAAATCGAAACAGAAGCGCCAAACTCTCTTCGGAATACCCAAGAATGGACCATGGAAGAAGATGATTGGCCTCCACATAAAGATTCCAAGCCATTTGAGTTAGTTGGAGATATTCCCTATATTCTGGAGTGAAAACCGTATAGGGAACCCTGAACATGTCGACCCGATAGCAAGAGTTTTCACCCCCTTGAGGAGAACAATTTCCTTCAAAAGGGGGAAGCCTTTCCCCTTGGACCTCTTCATAAAAAACAAGGGTGTTGATTAATTTTCTTTTCAGAGCTTCATCCCAATCCGGAAAGGGTGTGATCCCATCTAGCTTCATCGTTGATAAAAGTTTATCACTTGTAAAAACGGGACGATATTTTTCCCGATAGAGATCGCGTTTTTCAGCCGCAACCAGGGCATCAAAATAGGGGACAGGATTTGCTGGTTCTGGATTGGCTCCTGGATTGGGATTGGGATTGAAATTAGGATTACCCCTTTGATTGGGGTTTGCTCGGGCGGGGTTACCAAGCGGTGGTCTGTGACCTCCAAAAATGGGCGCATGTTCACAGGCATCCCCCTGACCATCCCCATTGGCATCTTCTTGGTTTGGGTTAGGAGTCTGTTGACAGTTATCAACATCATTGGAAACAGTGTCCCCATCCAAATCATTGTCACACTCATCCCCTATACCATCCCCATCCTTATCTTTTTGGTCTGGATTGGCCACATCGAGACAATTATCAGAAGCATTAAGGACGGTATCAACATCAAAATCATCGCCGGGGACCGGAGATGAGCCCGCACCTCCCCCCCCTCCACAATGGGCAAGAAATAAAAACAAAACCAAACTTAAATGGGAGAAAATCAACTTCATATAGATAAAATGAAATCTGCAAAGGAAAGGCCAGTTCATAAATTCTAATTTGTTAATAAATACTTAATTTTATTATGTTTATATGATCCTTTTTGCTGGTTTAGAAAATTAACATCCACAAACCGTCAAAAGACAAGACACTTTTATCACTTTAAACAGGTCTTTTTGACCTATTACCTGCCACCAAAGCTTAAAAATGTTCCCTCGGGGGAAACAGGAGGTATGGAAGAGATTTGAGAAGCTATTGATTTCCTACTGGAACTGTAATTACCACGGGGCTCGCTTCAAAGGGAACCGTTTCACCCTTGGCTTTTACTTCTAGTTTGGCACCGACGCTAAACGTATTTGAATTTTGATCAATATTATTGGGAAGATTAAAACGTGTTGTCACAGTAATTTGTTGCCCAAATCTTAAAGCAAAACGGCATACGCCGGAATTGGCTTGAGGAACGCATTGTCCACCCTGCATTTCAAAACGCTGATTCACCACCTGGGAAGGGGTTGTCAGGGTCAATTCCAGATCGTCATCGGTAAAATCCATGGCCGTATTGTTTTTGACAAGCGTTTGAATTGTGACAGCTTCCCCCGGAGCCCAGGCCCCATCCCCATTATTGTCCGCCGCCGATTGGGCCACTTCAAAATCATCGTGCCCATCCACTTCGATATCGGTTTTGGGTAATTCGATTTCTTTTTCATCGGGACAAAGGGCTTTGGGGGCAAAGGAAAATTGTTTATCCCCCACCGAACCATCATTGGTTAAAATTATTTCAAGGGGACAGGTGCGTATGGTGTCATGAATGGCTGTTTCAAAATTGCTGCGCCGGCAGGCATTGCGCACCTGCAATATGGCAATGACTGTTTCCAAACTTATCTCGTGGGAATCGGGATTAAATGTCTTTTCTTTTAATTCGGCATCTACAGGCTCAATAAAAGACGGGAAATCGATATTTTTAACCCGGCATGATTCCGGATAATGCAAATCAAGGGTGATATGACTTAACCTTTTTTCACGTTCTTGGGTTGCATCAAAATTGGAAAGCTGGGCGGAGTAGTCTACTCCGATGGGAATATTTAATTCCAAGGCACTTCCCGAAAGAGTGCCGCAGGCCTTGCCCGATTCAGTCGAGCTGACACCATCCTCATTTTTTTTGTCATCTTTTTCAGATTCATCATCCCCCTTATCATCAACAGGATCTTCAACGGGGGGATTGTTATCCACACATTTGGCATCGTTGGCACAATCGGAATCATCACAATCTTTCTTTCCATCAGCATCGTCATCATCGCCATTATCACAATTAACTTCGCGCGGTATACCCACTTGAGCATGAGCCTGGTTTAAAAAATGAAACTTCCATTTTTCCCCCTTTAAAAAAGGGGAATGCAAGGGGGATTTTTTGAATAACGCCACTCTTGTCACATCAAGCGACAATAAATCAGCTTCAACCACTGTAATGCAATAAGTGCCATCCTTGTCATCGACATCCAACTTGAAACGGCCACTCTTATCCGTTTTTCCCTTTTTAACTTCAGCATCGTTTCTTGTAAGGGCAAATCCCATGTTGGCCAAGGCCGGCTCGTCTTGTTCGTGCTTGTTGTTGTTGTTTTGGTCAAGAAAAACCCGACCCTTCAATTCATGCCCACAGCCAGTTAACAAAAAAGAAATAAGAAAAAGAAATAAATAATGACGTTGTTTCATAGGAATTTAGGATAACAAAGGGAAAGTTGAAGATAAAGTTCTTTATACAAACCCTTAGCTCCTTATTTTTTGGGCTTTTTAACGGGCTTAAGAGGTTTCATGATTTGCTTAAGATCTTTTTCGTAGCCTTCCGATTTTGCAAAATGTTTCAGATATTTCAAATCGATAAATTTTTGGTTTTTAAGCCACAAGAGGCGTGCTTGTTCCAAACGAGACTTCTGCCCCCACTCAACACCGGCAATAATACGATCCATGATGATGTCTTCAATTCGTATAACTCGTACCCGATAGCCTTCAAATTCGACAATATTAACATCTCCAATGTGACGATTACCCACTTCAATGGGCGACGGTGGAAATTCGACGACAAAAGGGAAAAGAGGATGTTCGAAATGCCGATAAGTACTGGTTCTTTTAAAACCTATACTCCCCATCACTCTTTCAATGATTGTCGTTGTATCTCCCACCAAAATGGCATCGAGATCCTTCGTCGTATATTCTGCCTTCGTATAATATTGAACAGCAGCGCCCCCTACAACTGTAAGCAAAACATTGTCGCTATCAAAAAGTCTGGACAAATAACCTCCAAGAGCCAACTGTTGAACTTCGACCGGCATTTTTGAAATTTTGAGTAATTCCTGATCGCTCATAGCAAGCCTTTCTTTTTCATTATCTTTTCTTCATCAAAGGCGCGTGGCTGTAACCTTTTAGATGTTAAACCCAAGATCATCTCTTTTGGGATAGGAATCCGGTCATATTCTTTGGAAAGTTGCTTCCATTTAAAGACACGGTTGATGTTATAAGTTTGTTCATTGGCCTGATCGATATCGGATAGTAATTTTTGAAGGCTTAAATACAACGGAAACCGCCCATTTAACCGATAGGCCCTTTGATTGGCCCTTTTGGATGAAAACAAGAACCCCCAATTTTCCATGTTGATGAGTTCGCGATAGGTCTGCTGCGGGGATATCTTGATCTCGCGCGCAAGCTCGCGCACACCCACCTGGGCTTTGGGATTATCAATAAAATATTTAAGCACCGCCCGACGTACTTTAGAAGGAATGAGAAATTTCAAGTCCATGGCCAATTGTCATAGTTTTGATGACAATTGTCAACATTTTGGTGACATTTAATGAAAATCTCAAAGGAATTAATCAGCCTTTTTTAATTACCGCGCAAATCGCAGGGGGCTTTTTGAAAATCCATGGAAGGGTACAGCCCTATTACGCAATGCCATGAGGCTATGCCATGTGGATGGTCCTGTTTTTCTTCCTGGCCTAGCACTCCGTAATGGCATTTTTGCGGGCACAGGATCATCTGATGACACACCTAATGAAACGGGAGTGGTTTCCGCAGAAACTTGAAGAGGTAATTCTTTATTTTCTGGTAAAAGCGCTTTTTCCCCACGGTGCCTGCTCGTTCCCTGAACCCTTCTTCTCTTACCTTGAGTAAGAGTAAGCCCCTTGGTTTGAAAATGATCAGAGTCCGGATCGGGATCAGGTTGATGAATGCCTAAAATATCAAAAGCCAATCGGGCATCCCTAAGCGAAGCCCGTCCTTCAACTTCCTTAAAATTTTTGGTGATAACCCAAAGCCCTTGCTCTTTGAAAAAATTCAAAGCCCCTTGATAAGAAAAATGCCTAATGGCCTCGCTTTGAGAAGTGGCCTTTTCCCATCGCATCACCAAATCTCCTTCGGCAAGATCTAGATGCGCCTCCAAAGATTTTAAAAAATCAATCCATGCCCAATAAACAATGGGGCTATCAAAACTCTTTCCCTCAAAGGCTTCGGGATGTTCTCTACCAAACCATTGCATAGCCAAACCAAGATCCAGCCGCGTTCTCGGGGGAATATGTTGATTAATCTTGGCATCCCATTCCACCAAACGTCTAATTTGAATCTCGGCTTTTCCTTTCCTGGAGAGTGGCCGCTCAAAATCATAATAAATCGTCCAATCAGCGCTTTGATCTACCTGCTGCATTTCAGGCTGTGTCTGCACATACCGCCTGGCGAGTCTCATCCGTATGCCCAATGTATGAATATCCTCGGGATTATCTCCAAGGGCCGCTAACCAAGATGTATCAGCAACAGGATCAATGAAAAACTTTAATTCAGAAAGCCCAGCACTCTCCAGCAAGGAAACCACTTTTGGGAATTGGTCTTTAAGAACATAATCATAAAGATCATTTAAGGGTATGTTAAAAAGATGGCTTACAAGCGTCAGGGTAGCCTTTTTCGGAGGGGCCTTTCCTTCCAGAAAATCAATAAGGCGTTCCAAGGGGCAGGTAAGTAACCCATCTTCCGAAACAAAAACTTTCTGTTTAACATCATAGGAACCTACTGCCGGATTAAACACTCTGGCTATTACAAGGGCAGCAGGATTTTGAGGATGGCATATTGGAAAATGGCTGCCAATTTTATTGACAAGACGAACTTGTTTTTCTGATGAAAGATAAATTTCGCCGCGATCACACCGCGTCCATAAAGGATCAATCTGTGGCAAATGTTCCCTATTGAGCCAGTAGGCCAAGAGCATTGGGTCTAGGTTCATGGCTCTGGCCAATTTTAAAAGAAGGACGTGATCGGGATAAGGGATTCCTCCGGAAATCAACTTATGCCATGTATTGGGAGTAATTCCGATATAATCGGCCACCTTTTCGTTGGATAAACAAAGAGGAGATGGTAACCCCGCCCACCAAGCTTTAAGGCGATCAAGAAATTGGTAAGCTCCATATTCTCGCACAATGGCCTCATCCAAAGAAATGCCGTTGGCATCGGCCCTGCCTTTAAGATCAAACCACGATTTTGAAGAGGTTAAACTTTCAAACTTATCCTTGAATTTTTCAAAGAAAGGCAGACGCACTTTTAAGTAAAGGATTTTCTGAATATCTTGAAAACTCAAGCCCTCAAACATACTTCCATGGGCATTTTCAAAAACGGCATGGGCTATTGCCGGCACCAATTCAACCGGAACACCTTTTTTAATGAGAGCAGGCCATTTCAATTTTGGATTTTTAGTTTGAATCACCGGGTGCTGAAGTGCTACCCAGGCGGCTTCCACACGTGCAAAATCCTTTGCAACAAATTCATTTCCAATAAAATTCCAGTCAATACCGGAAACCCTGTCCAAAGTCCATTCTGGGGAAAGAGAGAAGTCAATGGTTCTTCTATGGGATGAAACCAACCCCTCATAGCGCTCGCAGGCGAGGGTATAAAGTTCTTCCATATCAAGCAAAATTCCGGACCTTTGCGCCAGACCCACTAGGGTTTGGGCCCTGACAGCATTAAGACGCCCCTTTGAAAACAAGAAAACATCGTCTGCTTGTTTGACTTCAAAAAATCCATCCTGATTTTTGTAGAAACTGACATAATCCTCTGTTTCATCTTTTCTTAATTTTTCCCAAATGGCTTTCAGTTTTAAAGATAAACCTGTATCGGTTAAGGCATATCTGGGAGTAAGTTTAGGATTATAACAACTCCCCATGAAGTAATGCAGTTCCCCCTGCCTGAAATGCACAAACAATTCAAATGGGTCCACCCCAAACTGGGCAACCAAAGCATCCATATCCTCATCAGTCACCGTGTAAAGACGGTGTTTGAATTTTTCAGGAAGTCCCAAGGCATGGATCAATTCATCGATGGTTGCAAGGCCCATTTCACCCTTCTTTCTTTCCATGGCGGCACTTAAAAATTCATCTCCGCGCCCACGAACATCACGCTCGGCCATCAAGGCGCGGGCCAGGGCAGTCAAAGCCAGTGCCTTTTCTTCAGGAAGAGAAAGATCTGGAGGGATAAGATTAACCGTGGCCCCTTCTTGGGAGGCTATTGGGAAAAGTAAAAAAGGCCATGGGTGAGCGGAAGCACACATCAAAGCGGCATCCATGGGATGAGTTTCTGCAAAGCCAATGATTTTTTCATCACTAGCAGGATAGTTTCTTTGTTCCTGGACTTGAGCGGTATTTCTGTCTGCATAGCCTAGCATCCGGCACATGGCAGAGTATCCTTGGCGCTCTCTCAACCGAAGACCATAGATAATTTCTGGATGGGACAAACCCAAAATATTTGGGGGAAATTCATTTGAAGGAAGTTTAATAAAGGGCCCATTGTCATCACAAATCCATTTTTTAAGCGGTGGCCAAGCCAATTGGGCATAAGCCGGTAAATCCAATTTATCCGCAAAAGCCACCATAAATGCCAGTTTGATCTCTTCTCCAACGCTAATACGAGAGTATTGAGTCAGAAAAACAATGTGATTGCCATTAACATCTAATGTGTGCCCAGTTAGTGCCTCCCACATTGTTCGAATCAGGGAGGCAGCTTGGGGATAACTCATCCCACCAATGGCTTTATTAACAAGATCCCGCATGGTCCCTTCTCTGGCTTCCCGAAGTACACGTCTTTGCGGTTTTGACAGGCCTTGTGCCGTAGCCATTTCCCAAAGAGCCTCTGTATCTACTTTGATAAAATCCGCAATGCGCCGCACATCTCCGCTTTTCAAATCCTTGGCAACGCCCTGTTCCAAATCGTAATAGGCCTTGTCGTTGATTCCGTAACGCCGAGCCATATCTTCAACTCCCAAGGCGTAAAGCTGACGGACAAGATATAAAAACCCCGACAACCCAGTTGCATTTTTATAAAAACACGGGATTTGATGTTTGGCCGCTCGGCCATCAAGGTAAAATCGCAACCGTTTTTTACCCAAATGGTCCATGACTTTTTTCATTTCAGAATTGTTGGCCCAATCATCCACCAAATCGACAAAGACCCGTCCCCCTTTATTGGGGATTTGGGCGGGTACACAATCGTGCATCACACAATCAAAAACATCATCCACAAGTTGGCCGGTCAAGCTGGCCACATCACGCACCAATTCCAAAGTGGGAAAACTCTTATTCCCACAAATGAAATTGAGGGCAATTTGCCCCTGAAGCAAAACCCGCCGCTCATCGGCAGCTGTTATATCAAAACGGCTCTCGTTTCTGAGCGGGGAATGCTTGGGGTCAAGCAAGGTTCTAAAAAGAAGATAACGCGGATTTGCGGCAATTTCCTCAAACGGTTTTTTTGAAAATTCTCCAACAATGCGCAAAAGGGCAGGTGTATCGCAATAGAGCTCATAACCCGGCCCTTGAGTAAAACGGCTATCCACTTCAGGATGGGCCTGCCTGTTTATAAGGCAGGTCATCACTGAGATATCCATTTGCAAACCCAACACCTCCATCCATGCAGCAAGTAGCGGCTTTAACGGCAGATCATCTCCTGCCTTCCAATTTTCAAAAGTCTGCAATAACTTGATGGGTGCAGGGTAGACCTTCCTTAAGTCTGAAATACGTCGCCCCACCTCTTCAATACTTAACCCTAGTGCCTCCCGACGCTGTTTTAAAAAATCACACCACAGCAAATTATCAAAACAACAAGCGACAAGATCGGCAAGCACTTCGCCCGTGGTTTGGCACCTCTGTTGAAGGGCTTCATAACTTTCAAAATTCAAAGGTGAAACCTCTGTGGGTGTTTCATTAGTTAACACACGAGAAATTTGCCTTCTTTCAGAAAGCGCATTTGGACCAATTTTTTTAAATTTTTGTAGGAAGGCAGCATTGAATTTCAAGAAAAGTATTTTTTCTGTAATATCACCCATGCCCGCATCCTTGGCTTTGGCAGACACAATGCAAATTTGGCGGTCGTTTAAGCTTAAGGCCACTTCCTTTAAACCTTTCTCACCCACCGCACTAAAATGTCGAATACCCTTCCAATAAACTTCCGCCGGTGTCCCAGCTGGGGACAGCTGAGTGGCAATGTCTTCCATGAGTGTTTGGACATCCAGGGCTTTGATGGCTTTTTCATCACTCGCATTGGGCCAGCTCCAATCAATATCTCCAGAGGGGGAAGTGCCCATAAAATAATGCAAACGGCCATATTGAAAGCCTTCAAGAATCCTTTGAGAATCCACAAAGGGTAGTTTCTCTATCAACGCTAACAATTCATCATCATTGAGCACATGCATGGTAGAACTCAAAATGCGGCGCACCAATCTTTCCCCAAACCCTAATTTGTTTATCATGAAAACTTCATCACTAATCCCCTGACAATCCATGGCAAGTTTCAGTTTTTGAACAATCTCACCAATATAAGCACGTACCCCGGGTAGAGAACGCCAACGAGCATACAAGGCCCGATGGGTTTCCGGAAAATCAACACGTGTTCCATCAGCACGTAAAAAATGAGGATCAAAAGCGGCCATCCAAGGGAAACAATTGAGAACAAGGGCGTGATAATTTGGGGAATTCACTGGCCAGACTTTTTCGGCAAGCTCGAGCAATTTTTGCCGGCTACCAAAACCCGGTACGCCAGCATAATTGTAGTATTGGGTAAGGGCCAAACCGAGAATATCGGCTTGCTCCTTGGGCCCGGCAAATTGCCTGAATTCACGCGTTTGTACCGTGTGAGCCATGTTATAGGCCCACAAATCGGCCCATGATGAAACATCATTGGGCACACACCATGGGTCCTCTGTGGTCAATACAGGAAAACTTTCGGCATCACTAGGGTGGGCTCTCACCCAAAGATTACGGAATGTTTCAGGGGCAACTTGCGCGCGAAATGTATAAAGAAAGGAAAACACATGCTCCCTTAAGTAATTGTAACGGGAAGTATCCATTTCAACCTCGGGAGGGTTCGACATCCTCTCCCGCATGCGTGTAAAAGTAGCATAGGTGGGGACCGGAAATTCCGGCATATCTTTAAAAAGAGTAAAGGCCACCTCCTGCCTGACTTCCTCGGCATTCAAGCCCCCGGAAATGCGATAAAACGGATTATGTCCTTTGTAAAAATGAAGCAGAGCATGGCACAATGGGCGATCTTTGCCATGGTCGGAGAAAGCCAAAAATAAACCATGTTCTGATTGATCGTTAAAACCATGTTTAAGAGATGCCGCCAAATCATAAGCCAGTCGTGTATATCCCCATGAGAACAAAATGAGTTGTCTTAAAGGAATCCCCAAACGGGAAGATATTGAAGCAAGTTTAGTAAAAATTTGAGGACTACCTTTGCGAAGGCCTTCCCTTTCGCACAAAGATTCTTCATCCGCGCTCAGAGTGTCTGCTTCTTCAGGTATGACAGAACTTATGTTGTCAGGATGCGTGGCATCCTGGGCTATAGCCTTAAGGATTTTTATACTTTTCTCTTCACTAGCAAAAACGAGCCCCACAACTTGACACCAGAAATACTTTTCGCCGCTACTCATGGCATCCCGTTTTTTGTCAGAAATAAGACGAAGTCCAAGAGCACCATTTACTATTTCCTCAAGATCGCCTTCAAGCCCTGACAGACGTATTTCCCTAATGGTCGCATGGGGGTCAATCTTCCCTTCTAGTTGTTTTTGGATACGTTTAATCCATAAGGGTTTGACTGCGTCCCATTTTGACTCTCCATCGGGAAGACTTGTTAGAAGGGTATGTACTGTTGTCCCCAAAAAGTCGGCAATCCCCAACAATTTTTCCGGAGCATCATATTCATCCCACGAAAAACCATAATGACTTCCCACCTGCAATGGAGAATAAAAGGATATAATCTGTGCTACGGTAAAACCTGTTTTCCTAGCTATCCTTTTAAAATCTTGCGGGGTGAAATCATCAGAAAGCGAAATTTGCCATGATAAAGCCAGAAGATCGCGTAAGGGGATATCGGTGATATCATGCATATATTGCAGGTCTTCAAAAGAAGCCCTTGGACCAAGATGATGACGGGCATAATTTTCAAATCCTTGGATATCACTTTCATTGGCGTAATAGTATTCAACAAGGCGACTTACCAAGCCTATGTCATCTTCTGCCACATCCCATAGAACATCCATGGTTGGGAACCCTCCGGTTCTCCTAAGAGTTACTTTGGCCACCAATGGACGAAGGGGATCTGCCAAATCAAGGGATGCTCCCTTTTCCAAAAGGAAAATGTGTCTCTCCAATTGAGCCCTATTTTTGGCGCTAAGGCGCACTCTTCTGGCGCGAGGAGGTTTGGATGGCTTCTCGGGTTTGATTTTGGGCCGGGCGTCCTCTGCCAAAAGACCTTCATCCCTTTCATCAAGAAGGGGAACCATGTCAAAGTCGTCGGCTCCGTTGAGAAGATCATCCAGCCTAGCTCCTGGGCTTCTACGCTCAGTGAAAAAATCATCTCCTGCACGTTTTAAAATGGCATCAAGATCCTCTTCAGTAACCTTGTTCCCAGATGTTGATGAACTCGCTTTAATACTTCTACCGGCAGGGGAAATACCCGGCACGTTGGCTATGAGCCCCTTAAAGAAACCATCAATATTTTCCTCTTTGAGAGCTTCTCCACGATCAAGCTTAAGGCGAATGTTAAGGGAGTATTCTCCGGCCCCTATCTGAGTTATTGATATTCTCCCAAAAAAAGCGGTTAAAGAATTATTTTGATAGACAAAGCCAAAGGGAAAAGAATCACCACCAGCGTCCACACTGGCAATGAATCTTTGACGGCAATCCATATTGGCAACCGTTGTTCCACCACTAAAATGCATGCGCATTTCATTGGTACCTACTCGAGGGTTGGCCACAAGCATTGATGAAGGTAAAAACCTCAGCCACTCCTTAATCAATTCACTTTGATCTTCGGTAAACTTGAATGTGAAATGCAATTCGTTGTTGGAAATGGTTAAATGCGATGGGTCTTTGAGTGCCTGAATAATTCGATGCCTGTCTGATCCCACATCATTAAAAAGAAGGCGTGAAAGTATAACCAAAATCCGTGGCGAAGATGGACTTTCCGGGCTTGGGGATGCTACAGAGGGGACGCTATGTGTCCCATTAGTCGAATCAAGAGTCATAATTTTTTATTTTAATTGTTGTTAATTGGGTAGTTATATCGTCCATAGTTTCCAAAAGTTGCGCCAAAAAAACAAAAGACAAACCTTCAAAACTAATATAAATTTAAAACACTTATGCCAGGAAATTCATTTGGACTTCTCTTTAGAATAACCACCGCCGGCGAAAGCCATGGGCCGGGAAACACTGTTATCATTGACGGGGTCCCTCCCGGCATTCCCTTGGCCCCGGAAGATTTTGTGCCCGATATGAACCGGCGAAAGCCCGGGCAATCTAAAATCACCACCCAGCGCCAGGAAGAAGACCAGGTCGATATTTTATCCGGCGTGTTTGAGGGCAACACCACGGGCACGTCGATCGCCCTGTTCATCCCCAACACCGATGCCCGTTCAAAAGACTACGAAGATATCAAAGACAAATACCGCCCTGGACATGCCGATTACACCTTTGATGCCAAGTATGGTTTCCGCGATACCCGTGGCGGAGGGCGTTCCAGCGCTCGGGAAACCACAGCCCGTGTGGCTGCAGGGGTTGTGGCAAAAAAGATTCTGGCCATGGAAGGGATTTTTGTTGTCGGTTATGTCAAACAAGTGGGGAACATCATCGCCAACATCCCCCACCCGGAAAAAATCACGCTTAAACAGGTTGAATCCAACATCGTGCGTTGCCCGGATGAAAAAACCGCACAAAAAATGATCGAACTCATTGAACAAGTGCGCAAAGAGGTTGACTCGATCGGCGGTGTAGCTGAAATTGTGGCCACAGGAGTCCCTCCCGGCTTGGGGGAACCCGTCTTTGACAAATTGAAAGCCGACTTGGGGAAGGCCATGCTCAGCTTACCGGCAGTTCTTGGCTTTGAATATGGTATCGGCTTTGGGGCTGCCACCCTCCGTGGAACTCAAAACAACGATATTTTCGTGGCCCAAAAAGGGGAAATCGGCACAAACCCCAATCGTCATGGGGGAATGCTTGGGGGCATTTCATCCGGAATGCCCATTGTCATCCGCTGTGCCATCAAACCCACAAGTTCCCTGGCCCGTGAGCAACAAACCATTACCAATTCAGGCGAAAAAACCACCATCGCCACCAAAGGAAGGCACGACCCCTGCCTGCTCCCCCGCTTTATTCCGATGGGGGAAGCCATGATGGCCATCACCCTGGCGGACCATTTATTGCGTCACCGGGCCCAAAACCTGGCTTAGAAATTGTTTCCATGAAACAAAACATGCCTAAAAACCAATCGCCCATCACCGCCCTTATCGAGGCCCATCGTTATGCGGCCCTCTTTGACCAACAATTAACCCGCCTTAAAGCAAGCACCGGCCAAAAGAAAAACATGGAAAAGCTCACACACGAATATGTCAGCCGGATTAAAAAAATCTCGTCTAAAAAAGAAGGGGAATTGACTAAAATGGTGGGGTTAATTCTTAAAGCCGCGCAGGACCGATAAAGGGCACGGGCAAGGATCTCTCGCTCCGTGTATGGGCGAGGTTACTTCGTCCCTACGGGTTTCCGGATTTGATTTATTCTTTCCTGGTATTTTTTGATTTTGCCCTTTTGTCCCACCTTTTCAAAAACACGGATCATGTCTTCAAGCAAATCGGCCACATAATAATGATTTTTTCCCAAAGTTTTTTCCAACATGCGCAAGGATTGTTCCTGCAAGTCAATGGCTTCTGAAAAACGGGCCTGGGCCGCCAGAATAAGCGCCTGGTTATTCATGGTATTGGCAATGGTGGGATGGCTTTCACCAAATTGCTGGCGTAAAATCTGGAGCGCCTGGGCCGTCATGATGGTGGCTTCATCCAGCCTTCCCTGAAAACGATAAATTTTACCCAGATTATTCAAGCTAACGGCACGATCAGGACTTTCCGCTCCTTCGGCAATTTCCAAACTATCAAGAACCTCTTTGTGAAGATTGATGGCCTCGTCATACCGAAGCATGTCTGTGTACAAAAGGGCCAAAGAATTTTTGGCAGCCGCTACGTTGGAATCATCCGGGCCACCCAGCTTCCTCCAGATTTCAATCACACGTTTATAAAAATCCTCTGCAAGGATGTATTTTTTTCCAATGCGGTAGAGCCCGGCCAGGTTATTCAAACAAACAGCGATATCGGGATGAACCATTCCAAAATTATTTTCCAAAATCTTGAGGGACTGCATGTAATAATTTTCGGCTTCTTCAAACTTGTTCTGAAAACGAAACACTCCCGCCAGATGATTAAGTGAAATGGCTACTTCAAGATGGTCGGGGCCCAGCGCTTGTTTGCGTATTTCAAGGGCCTGGTTGTGCATGGCGAAAGCCTGTTCATACTTGTCCTGGCTCATGTAAACTTCACCCAAATTGGTGTAGGTAGCCGCCAGGGCCACATGACCCGCCCCCATCTTCTTTGTCACAATATCAATAATGCTTTTATAAAGAGCTTCCGCTTCGGCATAACGTCCGTTTACCTTGCTAAACAAGGCCAGCTTGTCACTGGCAACAGCAACATTAAGATGGTCGGGGCCGAATATTTTTTTGGCCAGCGCCAAAGACTCACCGGCCTTGATCTGGGCCTGGCTTATTTTTCCTTCCCGATACAAATCATCCACGCTCCGATTGACTGTTTCCCAGGCTTTCGCATCCAGACTGGGAGCCGGCGTTTGCGCCAAGCCTTCCGCTGCCAAAACAAGCCAGAGCATGAATAGATAACTTGTTGTCTTGAAAAGACTTTTCATAGTGGTTTCTTTATCATGAAAATGATGAATGTAAATAAAAATACCCTTGCGGGGTCTACTGTACCGGGTTTATCCTTGAATCAACAATGAACTATGACACGAAAAATCCAAAATCAAAACTCTCTAGATGGCCAATTGAGTACGGCCGAAAAAACAGAAACAAAATCCCCTTCCATGTATCGGGTTGTGCTTATCAATGATGATTACACCCCCATGGATTTTGTCGTGTGGCTGATACAGACCGTGTTTTTTAAACCTGAAGAAGAAGCAACCTTGCTCATGCTTGATGTTCACCAGAAAGGTCGTGGCATTTGTGGAATATACCCTTATGATGTTGCCCGTACAAAAGTAATGCAGGTTAAAGAACTGACTCAAAAACACGAACATCCGCTTGAATGCATTATGGAGGTGGAAACATGATTATCGCCGAAGAACTCGAAAAAACACTTCAACGTGCCTACAATGAAGCCAAGGCCCGCAAACACGAATTTATTGCCCTGGAACATTTGCTGTATGCGCTTACCTATGACCCCCTTACCTCTGACATTTTGATCCACTGTGGGGGAAACATCCAAAACCTGCGCGAAAAACTGGAAGAATTTTTCAAGACAAAAATGCAGGGCGTTCCCACAGAAATTGCTCCCCGCTACAGTGTGGGGGTTCAAATGGTGTTGCAAACAGCCGCCATCCACGCCCAAAGTTCCTCCACTGAAAAAATTGATGGGGGGTGTGTCCTGGCGGCCCTTTTTCGGGAAAAAGAATCCCATGCCGTTTATTTTTTGGGCGAACAGAATATTTCCAGACTGGATGTGCTCCGTTATATTTCTCACAAGATTTCCAAAATTCAGCTGGCTCCCAGCCATCATGGCCTCCCCGCCAAAACGGATGAAAAAACGGATTCAACCTCATTTCCTTACTGCACCAACTTGAATGAAAAAGCCAAAAAAGGACAGATCGATCCTCTCATCGGCCGTACCAAAGAAACCGAACGCATGATTCATGTATTGTTGCGACGGCGTAAAAACAATCCCATTTTGGTCGGGGATGCGGGCGTGGGAAAAACGGCCATTGCAGAAGGATTGGCTCTTAAAATAGTAAAAAAAGAAATCCCTGCCATCCTTGAGTCAGCAGTTATTTATCATCTCGATTTGGCGGGGTTGCTCGCCGGCACAAAATTTAGGGGAGAATTTGAAGAACGCTTAAAACAGGTGTTAGACCTTTTTAGTGAAAACAAAAATGCCATTTTGTTTGTAGATGAAATCCATACCGTCATTGGGGCGGGCGCTGTTTCCGGGGGTTCCCTGGATGCTTCCAATTTGCTTAAACCCGTTTTGGCCAGCGGTAATCTTAGGTGCATTGGCACGACAACCTACAAGGACTACCGTACCACTTTTGAAAAAGATCATGCCTTCTCGCGGCGGTTTCAAAAAATTGAAATCAACGAGGCCACTGTGGAAGATACCATTCAAATCCTTGACGGCCTGAAAAGTCATTATGAAAATTTCCACGGGGTCACCTACCAACCCGAAGCCCTGAAGGCCGCTTGCGAGCTTTCAGCCCAATTTATTCACGACCGCTTCCTGCCTGACAAAGCCATTGACGTCATTGATGAAGTGGGGGCCGAACAAAAACTGAAAAACCAGACTCCCACACGGCCCATCATTACCGCCGAACAGATTGAAACCATGGTCTCGCGCATGGCCAAGGTTCCCACACAAACAGTCAAGACCGATGACCGTGACAAACTTAAAAACCTAAAAACCGAACTGCGCAAAGTCATTTACGGCCAAGAAACGGCCATCACCCAGATTGTCGCCTCCATCCAGTTAGCCAAGGCAGGTCTTGGCGACCCCCTCCGCCCTCTGGGGAGCTTTCTCTTTTCCGGCCCCACAGGGGTGGGGAAAACCGAGTTGGCCAAACAATTGGCCAAACACATGGGCATTGAATTTGTTCGCTTCGACATGAGCGAATACATGGAAAAACATTCGGTGGCTCGGTTAATCGGGGCCCCTCCCGGTTATGTCGGTTATGATGAAGGGGGACTTCTTACCGAAGCCATTCATAAAAACCCCCATGCCGTTCTTTTGTTAGATGAAATTGAAAAAGCCCATCCGGACCTCATGAATATACTTTTACAGATCATGGATTATGGCGTTCTCACCGACAACAACGGCCGCAAATCAAATTTTCATCAGGTTATTTTAATCATGACCACCAACACCGGCGCCCGCGAAAGCATGGTCAAAACCATCGGCTTTGGGGCCAAGGAATTTGAAGACAAAAGTGCCAAGGAAATTGAAAAAACATTCAACCCCGAATTTCGTAATCGTCTGACAAGCATTGTATCCTTTAATGCCCTTACCCCCACGATTGCCCTACAAATTGTCGAAAAAGCCCTTTTTGAATTGCAGGAAAAATTGACGGTTAAAAAAATAAACCTGCAGTTGGATGCCGCCTCTAAAAAATATTTGGCTGAAAAAGGTTTTGATACCAAATTTGGAGCCCGACCCGTCAAACGCCTCATTGAAAATGAAATTGCCAAACCCCTTTCGGAAGAAATTCTTTTTGGAAAATTAAATGAAGGGGGGAAAGTAAAGATAACGTTTAGTAAAGGGAAATTAACATTTAAAATAAACGTAACCGATCAGCGTAAGGGCAATTCATGAATTGCCCTTACAATTCTCTTGGGGACAGTTATGACCCGTCCCTATCAAAATCATGTCCAAACTTTTAATTCTTCTTATTTTTTCTACTTTCTTTTTTGCCTCCTGCGCCACCAAAAAACCCCCGGAACAACCATTACCCACCGGCTTAACCCGAACCGGTGAAATTTTTTACGGCCGCGCCTCGTGGTATGGGGGCAAATTCCATAACCGGAAAACAGCCAATGGTGAAAAATTTGACAAAAAAGACCTCACCACCGCCCATCGCACACTCCCTTTTGGAACCCTTCTTGAAGTCACCAACCTTGCTAATGAAAAGAGTGTTGTTGTGCGTGTAAACGACCGAGGCCCTTTCATTAAAAAAAGAATTTTGGATTTATCCCACCGGGCGGCGGAACTGCTGGATTTCATCAAGCAAGGTTGGACAGAAGTAAAAGCAGAAATTGTCCAGTAGGGGCGCCCCATGGCGCGCCCCCAGCGCCGACAGAGAAGGGCGCAGCAAGCAGCGCCCGTACGTTGGATTCCGTAGGGCGATTGCCTGCCCGCCTTTGGAGGGTGTTCGCCCGTTAACGGTACAATACGCCCTACAATACCCTTGAAATCTGCCGGAAGACACGTTAGTAAAATCGAATTCCGATGTCACAAAACAACAATAAAAAATCCCTTACCTACAAAGATGCCGGTGTTGATATTGATGAAGGCGATGCCTTAGTTGATGATATTGTTCCTTCCATCAAAAAAACCCATCGAAAAGAAGTGATGTCCAACCTAGGGGGATATGCGGGGTTGTTTGCCCTCGACCTGAAAAAATATCCAGAACCCATCCTTGTTTCTACCACCGATGGTGTGGGCACCAAACTAAAGCTGGCTTTTGAAATGAACAAGTTTGATACCATCGGCCAAGACTTGGTGGCCATGTGTGTCAACGACCTTATTTGCTGCGGAGCCGAGCCCCTCTTTTTTCTTGATTATTTTGCCACGGGCCATCTTTCTAAAGAAGTCGGTGCCATTGTCATTCGCGGAATTGCAGAGGCCCTCGCCCCCATCCATTGCAGCCTCACCGGGGGCGAAACCGCCGAAATGCCCGGCATGTACGCCAAAGGGGAATTTGACCTGGCCGGTTTTGCCGTGGGGGTTGTCAACAAAGACCGTGTCATTGATGGTTCTTCTATAAAAGCAGGCGATGCCCTCCTTGGGCTGACCTCAAGCGGGGTGCATAGCAATGGTTATTCGTTGGTAAGAAAAATTATTGAAACGCAAAAAGTGGAAATCACCCGCGACCTGTGTGGTTTTGACAAACCCATCGGAGAAGTTTTGCTTACCCCAACACGTATTTACGTTAATGAAGTGCTTTCCTTAATCAAACAATTTGATATCCGGGGCATTGCCCATATTACCGGGGGGGGCCTTGTTGAAAACCTGCCGCGCATTTTTTCCCAAAATACCTGTGCGGTCCTTGATAAAACCAAAATCAAAACCCCAACCATCTTCAAATGGCTTCAAGAAAAAGGAAATGTCCCCGAAGATGAAATGTGGCGTGTCTTTAACATGGGGGTGGGATTGGTGGTGGTCGCTTCCCAAAAGCAAAAAAACGACATCATAAAACATTTGGAAAAAATGAATTGCACCGCCTTTGAAATAGGCACCATGGTAGAGAAAAAAACAGGACAAAAAGAAGTCACTTTTTTGTAATCGACGTCATGGCACCTCTCCTTAATCTTGGCATTCTTGTCTCCGGTCGCGGCTCCAATATGGATGCTGTCATAGGTGCCTGTTTAAAAAAATCAATTGCGGCTAAAGTAGGTGTGGTCATTTCAAACAAGCCGGAAGCCCCGGCCCTTCAAAAAGCCAAAAAAGCTTCCATTTCAACTGTTTTACTAGAACACATCAAAGGAGAACCCAAAGAAGTCTACGACCAACGCCTGGTTGCCGAATTAAACAAATACGGCGTTGATCTGGTCATTCTTGCCGGCTTCATGCGGCTGATCAGCCCCGTTCTTCTCAAGGCTTTTCCAAATCGGGTGATCAATATTCACCCTTCCCTGCTTCCCAAATTTCCCGGGCTTCATGCCCAAAAACAGGCCCTCGATGCCAAAGTCAGCGTAAGCGGTTGTACGGTTCATTTTGTAGATGAAGGATGCGATACGGGACCCATTATTTTGCAACAAACCGTTCCCGTGCTGCCCCATGACACTGTCCAAACACTTTCTGAAAGAATTTTGGCCGAAGAACACAAGTTATTACCAAAAGCCATTGACCTGATGGCCACAAACAAAGTAAAATTACACCCTAATCGTCAAGTAATCATCGAATCTTAAAATCAAGGGGGAAAATCATGAAAAAACTAGGGATGTTTTTTATCATCAGTCTTCTTTTAAGTTCTTCAAGCTATGCACGCAGCGACAAAAACAAGACCTTTGGCCTGATGGTCATGGGAAATTTTCAGCTCATCGACACAACCCCCAACCTTGATCCGGGATATGGAGGGGGCTTGTACTTTGATTATCGTTTTAATCAGCGTTTTTCGATTACCGCCGATGCCTGGCTGGCCACCCATGATGGAGAGGGAAGCTCTGATGGTGACAATTCCATTGAATTGTTGGGTATTCCCACTGTAACACTTAAGTATTACTTCATGAAAGATGAAGCCAGCAATTGGGACCCGTATGCCGGTATCGGTGTTGGTCTTTACGCCCTTACCGAAGGCTCTGTTGAAAATGGAACCAATGGTTTTGGTTTGGGGGCCCAAATCGATGTGGGCTTTGATTATTATTTTAACAATTCGATATCGGCCGGTTTTGCCGGCATTTTTCATTCAGTCGGAATTGTTCACAGTTTAGGGGATGGCGGATCTGATTCTTCGGCCATCCTTCCCTTTTCTGTAGTGGGCAAAGTGGGATATCATTTTTAAATGGCCCCCGAGCAGAGTCGAGGGGACCATCCCTTCGACTTCGCTTTAGGAGCCAAAATTAAGGGCTCTAACTTAAGCAACACCTCTACTTCTTTATGCTCGAACGTTACTGCGACGCACTCATTATTGGTACCGAACTGTCAGGGCTTATTACAGCCTCTTTTTTGGCCCGACGTGGGCTTACAGTGCACGTTCTAGACCTAAACCCCTATTCCCAATCACAGCATAAGCCCGACCCATTTTGTGTGGGGCATCTCCATTCAAAGCTTCTGCGTTCCATCATGGGCCGGCTTAATATTCCTGAAAATGACATCCAGCAAGTTTCACACAGCGAGTTTCCCCTTCAGATTATTTTTCCCAACAAACGCATTGATATTTCGGCCAACCCCATCACCTTTTACGAAGAATTAGAACGTGAATTCCCCAGCTTGCATGAACAAATGAAAGTATTTTACGAAACACTGGCGCAAATCAAACATCAGGTTGAAACCAGCCAACTCTATTCCCTTATCTTACCCACAAGCTTCATGGAGCGCCGTCACTTCATGAAGTTTGTCAAAAACAAAAAACTAGATCAGCGTTTAAATGAGCTTAATCTACCCATTGATACACAAGCTGAACTTAAAAGTTTTATCACGGCCCAGCTCAAATTGCTTACCTATGCCCATGTAGACATTCCCTTTGCCTTCCAGATTGCCGAACTGCTCAATCCGGGGGAAGGTGAAATTTTATCCGTCAAAGGTGGGCATGACTCACTCAAACACCTCTTTTTGGAACGCATTGCGCACCATGAAGGAGCCCTGCGCACTGAATCTGCCATTGAAAAACTATTGTTTAAAAATGGAGTCATTGAAGGGGTTGAACTGGCAAGCCAGGAAGGAACCATACTCTCTCGTTATGTCATCTGGAATACCGACCTGAAAAAATTGGGAAACTATTTGCCCAATACTTTTCGATACAGAAGTTTGCGCAAATCCATCCAGAAAATTTCTCCATCGGCGCTGTGGTTTAGTTGTTCGTTTGAGGTCCCGTCAAAATTCATTCCCCAACCCATGGGGGACAACATCATCTTCATTTCGAAACCGGACGAAGCCCTGGAAGGAACCAATTTTCTCTACATCCAAATAAAAAAGAGACAGGAGCAAAAGACAGAAATTTCAGTGAGCTATCTGCTTCCATGCCAGTGGCTAGAGAAAAGCCCCGGTGAGTTTGCGCCCCTTTACGAAAAAATAAAGAATTCCCTTCATTTTCTCATGCCCTTTTCCGAAAACGACTTAAAGCTTACCTTCCCCTTGGAAAAACGCCCTGAAGAAAGTGAAACCCTTTTCCCTTTGGGCGACAATGATTTTGAAATACTCAAACAGTCCGCCCAAAATCACCCTGTGTACTCACTCAAACCCTCTTCTTTCAAAGATCTCTTCCCCCTGACTTACAAAACACCCACACCCAATTTTTTCCTGACTTCGCCAGAAATTTTGGGAAGCATGGGTTATGAGGGTCGTTTTATGCTGGGTTTAAAAGTAACCGATATTATCTGGCAGGACGTCGAAAAAGAAAAACGCCGCGCCATGAAGTTGGAAAAGAGGATTGCGTAGAGGCCTGATCGCCCTCATCCAAAATCATCTTCCAAAAAAGATAGAAACCTTGTTGGGAAATTGTCGCGAATTCGTCGTTGCTGTAAGTGAGATCATCAGATCTGGCTTTCCATCTCCATTGACATCTCCAGAGCTTTGAATGGCAAAGGCCCGATAAGCGTCTACATTCTCATCAGTAAATGTGGCATGGCTAAGGCTACCCGCTTGGTCTCCCAAAATGACAGAATTTCCACGGTTAAACTCCGTAACGGATCCCAAAATAAAATAGGTACGGCCAGCCCTTAAATCATTGGCATTTAACATTCTACGTGATGTGACTGAAAAATCATTCAGACCATCATTATTAACATCCCCACTCGAGGCAATAAAAGCCCCGGCTTCCACAAAACCAGCTTCCCCAACAAGGGATAGATTCGCATTCACTAAATTTATTTCTCCATTAAAATCATTACGTCCAAGAAAAACATAGATTTTTCCTCGACGTGTTGGGGGCACGCCCGGTGGATCATAATTTAACGAAGAAATAGCCATATCTCCCAAACCATCTCCATTCACATCTCCCACGGAAGCAAGTGCCGCACCGGCAAACGACCCTCCCTGTTCCGCAATAAAACTTGCGGAAGACTCTTGGTTAACGTCAGGAATGGAATGCATGGCTCCACCTAGAAAAAGATAAATCTTTCCTACAGGGCCTTCATTGTTACCTGCAATACGGTAACTGGGAGCTGAAATCCACAAATCACTCATGCCATCCCCGTTGACATCGGGGCTAGCCACTATTCTCCTGCCGAAACCAGTTTGCCCTTGGGGCATGCTCAATCGAATCACATCGGCATCATTTAAATTTTGAGCTCCACTTCTTACCTGTTCATTGACACATCCTGAACCGTGACCATAGGCAACAAAAACATCGCTTCGTTCAACGGTTCCCCCTGAAAGTACCACATCACTGCATCCATCATGATTCAAATCATTCCCCCCAATGAACTGGTCCCTGTTCACCAAAGGAACTCTCTGAGCATCTCCTGCGTCGCTACCTAAAAAATATCCTACAGGTTGGGGAGATAAAAAATTCATTCCAGCAATAATCCCACCCACATTCTCAAGATCGATCTCTCCTTGAAGGGGAACCCCGGAACAAGCAGGCCCCTGTCCGTAAACAACATAGACCTTTCCACGTGAAGCTCCCTGACCTTGGCCTGCAATACCAGGGGCGGTCACAACCAAATCACTGCATCCATCACGATTCACATCCCCTGTATTTCCAAAAGATTCTCCTGCCCGAGAACCGCCAACAGGGCCGTTAAAAACAACATCGGCTTGGGCAGGCAATACAGGAGCTGGCCATTCGGGCTTGCCATAAAAAACATATAATTTCCCGGTGGCTCTATTAGCCATGGCCGATCCCACCGCAAAATCGCTTCGGCCATCGCCGTTAAAATCGCCAATGGAAGCAGCCACGATACTCTCCCCCCCAAAATCAATGGTCAAGGAAGCGGCATTCATTCTGATCCCCTCATCGGCACTGCCATTGCAGTTGTTATCTTCACCATCCAACACTTCAGGATTCCCCGGCAGTGTTGCCGCATTCAAATCCCCGCAATCATCGCTTAAGCCACCGTTCGGGCATTGCTCAGGCAGAACGCCCATAGCACAGTGGCCATCGCCATCGGCATCCGGGTCGCACAAATCACCCAGGCCATCGTTGTCCAAATTCCTTTGGGCTTCATTGGCGGTGAGGGGACAATTATCGCGGCTGTCGCCGAACCCATCCGCATCGCTATCACGGAAATCAGCGGCATCCTGCGGGAATAAATCGGACAAATCAGGGGAACCATCATTGTCATCATCCTCATCACAAAGATCCCCCAACCCATCCCCATCCAAATCCGCCTGATTATCGTTAGCGGCCAAAGGGCAATTGTCAGCAACATTTAGCACCAAATCGCCATCGGCATCCCCATTGGGATCATCAATGGGACCCTTAAGCTTATTGAGATGTTCCGCATCGGTTTGACAAGAAACGAAAAAAAGAAAGGCCAAAAAACATAAAAAAATTTTCATAGGATTTTCCTCATACCTGCCGGTTTTTATTGTAACAGAGCGCCCTTGGCCAACACAACAGGGGTTTTTAAAGAATTAAACGGTGCGTTAGGATTTGGGTTTTCGCCAGATTCAAATTCAACCGACATTATCCAGGGCCCGGAAACGGAATTTGGCTCCTAACTCTTCCTCTGCAATCTTGCGGCAGGCTTGAGGGTCAACCTGGGGAAGGCCTACAACGGAAGCCACCACTTCAGGGATGTGTTTAACAGCCTCACCAATAAAGTCTTTGACTGCCGGATAGGCCGCTTCTTTATATTTGGAAGGACACACACGGGCATAAGTGGCCGCATCCTGAGCATTCAAACTTACCGAAAGAGCATCCACAAAGGGGGCCAGTTCGGGAAGAATGTTCCGTTGATGAACAAGATTCCCCAGACCATCCGTATTGATGCGGATGCGTAATTTGGGAAAACGGCTTTTCAAATTTTTGGCAATAATAAGAAGAGCATCCAACCTGCGTGTGGGTTCCCCATAACCACAAAAAACAACTTCCCTGTATTTTGATGGATCCCCTACCTGGCTTAACACCTCTTCCACCGTAGGTTCCTTGGGTAGTTTTAGATAATATCCCTTCACTTCATAGTCGATGAATTTGGGGCAGAAAGTGCATGCCAAGGTGCATCGGTTGGTGATGTTTAGATAAAGGGAATCCCGAATGGCATACACAACACTGGCTTGGATTTGAGCGGCGGGCAAATTAAAAAACCGTGTGGCATTGAGTGTGGTGATTCGTTCAACATCCGAAAGCGAAAGACCTTTCTGTTCGGCAATGGCTTTGGCCACAGTCACCACATGGGCCGGTTCATTTTTTTTGCCGCGAAAAGGGATGGGAGCAAGATAGGGTGAATCCGTTTCGATAAGCATGGATTCAACGGGAGTCAGTTTGACCACCTCGCGCAATTCTTCGGCATTTTTAAACGTGATGATTCCCGTAAACGAAAGAAGACAGCCTAGGTCCAAATATTTTTTGGCCAACGCCCGGTCACCTGTAAAACAATGGATCATTACCTTCCTTTGAGAAAATGAAGCCTGACGAATAAGCTCATAGGTTTTATCCCCGGCATCCCGATCATGAATCACCACGGGCTTATCCAGTTTTTTGGCCAGTTCCAAAAACTGGACCAAAACTTTTTCCTGAACATCATGGGGGGAATGGCTGTAATGAAAATCCAACCCCACCTCCCCAAGAGCCACCACCTTGGGATTTTTTGCCAAAGCCTCGATATGTTTTAACACCTCAGGTGTTACTAATTTTGCATCGTGGGGGTGCATCCCCACGGTTGCAAAAACCTGGGGATAGCTTTTTGCAAATTCCACAGCCTGGTCATTACTTTCAACTCCTTCACCCGCTCCAATATTCACAAACGCCCCCACTCCCGCCTCAAAGGCGCGCGCAAGAATGGCCTCGCGCTCTTCGGGCGAGTAATCTTTAAAACTGAGATGGCAATGGGAGTCGATGAACATAATTGGCTTGTTGCCCGTCGCTAGTTGCTAGTGAAAACCCTACCCGACTAGCAACCAGTGACTAGCAACTACTAGCGACCAGTGACTAAATTATCCTTTTTTTTCCGGAATGAGATACTCCACCATGCTTAAAAGGGAAAGATGAATTTGGCGTAAAAAGGACATCAGTTCCAGGTGAATGGAAGAAGTGTCCAGTGTCTCTTTTAATCCGTCGTGCAGGCGAAAAAGATGGGTTTTTTTGAGTGGATCCATGCGTTCATTATAAAACTGCTCATGATGCTTGATTTGAAGGGCCAACTCCTCATTAAAAGAAGAAAGACAGGCCGTGGCCAAGACCAGCATGTCTTCGGTGGCCTTATACATTTCACAGATTTCAAGCCAACCTGTTTTTGAAAACTCCAGGTTCTTACTCCATTTGACACGGGCCAGCCTCATCAATTCCCTTTCGATGGTATCCCCGATATTTTCAAGTTCGTTGGCGGCATTCATCAAATGAAGGCTGATGGCCACCTCCTTTTCATCCAGTTTTGAAAACGACAATTTGGCCAAGTACAGTTTGATGGCCTTGTAAAGAACGTCCACCTTGTGATCACGCGATGAAATATCATCTTCAATATCCAGATTGTATTTTTTCAACACCATGAGCGAGTCGCGAAGCATGCCCAGGGCAATATCCGCCATGCGAACCAATTCGCGACTTATTTGTGCAAAAGCAAGGGAGGGAGTGGCCAGGCTGCTTGGATCAAGGTATTTGGGGCCAAAGGGCTGGTTTTCCAATTTTTGGGGAATAAACCAACAAACCAGTTTTTCCCCAAAAGAAATAAAGGGCAAAAAAATCAGGGCCACAAATACGTTAAAGAAAAAATGACTCAGGGCAATTTCAGCATTCACAGTCAGGGTCCAACCCATCATGCCTTCCACAACCAATAAATGAAGCTGATGCAACAAACTGACGCAGAAGGGAATGAAAGGGGCAATAACAATGACGGCCCCCACACGCAGAATCAAATTGGCCCAAGCCACTCTTTTACCTTCCACATTTGATTTGATGGCCGCTGTAATCGCCGTAAAAGCCGTACCCACATTGGCCCCCAAAACCATGGGAAAAGCCGACTCAAAAGTAATGGACCCCGAATAAGCCAGGGAAACAAGAATGCCCAAAACCACCCCACTTGAATGGACCAAAGCCGTCACCACAGCCGCGATGACAAAATTAGCCAGTGGATAATGATACATAAATTCAAAAATGGTGGGAATCCACGGGTAGGTTTTAAGTGGGATGGTAGCCTGGGCCATCACATTCAACCCCAAAAATATAAACCCCAAACCAAACAGTATTTCGCCAATGGCCCGGACGACTTTACGGTCCGCAAGAAAACGGAGCAGCAGCCCCGACACCAAAATAACCACGCCATAATCAACAATGGCTCTCACTGAAATGAGCAATACAACAAAGGTGGTCCCAATACCTGCCCCCAAGGCAACACTCATGGCCTGCTCTAAAGTAAGCAGCCCGCTTGAAGCCAAAGCTACAGTCATCACTGTCACAGCCGATGAACTTTGCAGAAAAAAAGTAACCCCAATACCCGTAAGAAGACAGCGGAACCGGCCACGCGTTGTCCGGGCAATCATGCTTTTAAAGCGATCCCCCGCGTAGGTTTCAAGCCCTTCATGCGTGGAATAAAGCCCCAAAAAGAAAAATGCCAAACCCGCAATAAATTGCAGAATATGGGAAGAAGGCATATTGAAATTGTAGATGATAAGGAGTTGATTTGACTAGAACTTATTTACTCAACTAATTTCTGAACAAAACGGGCTGGGTTAAAAATCTGCATGGAATCCTTGGATTCCCCCAACCCAATAAACCTTAAAGGAAGCCCCGTTTCACGCACGGCCGATAACACAACGCCTCCCTTTGAAGTGCCATCAAGTTTGGTCAGAACAAGGCCTGTTAAGGGCAGATGGGCCATAAACTGCAGGGCCTGGGCTAAACTATTTTGTCCAAGACTGGCATCCAAGACCAAAAAAACATCATCCGTGGGGCGCCCCAGCGCCTTTTCGGCCACACGAACCATTTTTTTTAATTCATCCATCAGCGAAATTTGCGTATGCAAACGACCTGCAGTATCAATCAAAACGACATCCGTGCCGCTGTTTTTGGCCTTTTGGATTCCATCAAAAACCACACTGGCTGGATCAGACTGGGAAGCCCCCGAATAAAATTCCACACCTGCACGCTCGGCCCAAATACGGGCCTGATCAACCGCTGCAGCACGAAAAGTATCCGCCCCCACCACCATCACTTGTTTCCCTTCCTTCCGCCAAAGGGCCGCAAGTTTGCCCACCGAAGTTGTCTTGCCGGTGCCATTCACCCCGACAAAAAGAATGGTATGGGGTTTTAAGGGTTTGAAGCCCCAGGGTTCCTTGGGTTGAAGCCATTCAAGAATGGTGTTTTTAAGAATGATGGAAACTTGTTCCGAAGTGGATGGGGCCTCGGCTTTGACACGATTTAAAAGAGCCTCGGCAGTCATCCAACCGACATCGGCTTCGATAAGCTTTTCTTCCAATTCCAAGAGAAGGTCTTTGACCTCCTTTTTTTGGAACGAAAAAACCTGGCGGAGTTTTTCAAACATGGTCGCGTTGCTCGCTGGCTCGTAAGCTCGTTGGCTCGAGGGGAAATGCTCGTCGCTCGTAATACGGGGCCCGGTATTTACGAGCAACGCGTTTTCGAGTAACGAGTCCTCGAGCGACGAGCAATCCCCTCGAGCAACGACCCATCTATTCAATCACCTTGTTTAACGGATATTCCACAATGCCCGTGGCACCGGCGACTTTGAGTTGGGGAATGATATCACGGACTATTTTTTCATCCACAATCACCTCAACACTATGCCAGTTGGAACCCGCCAGGGAACTTAGAGTGGGGGTATGAAGAGCCGGCAAGCACTCAAGAACTTTTTTCAGGCTTTTTTCAGGAACATTCATTTTCAAACCCACTTTTTCCTCGGCGGCAATCGCCCCTTTTAGAAGCAGAACCAGACTTTCAATTTTTTTGCGTTTCCAGGGGTCGGCCCAGGCTTTTTTGTTGGCAATAAAAAGGGTTTGGGATTCAAGCAGGGTATCCACAATCCTCAAATTATTGGCCCGAAGGGAGGAACCCGTTTCGGTTAATTCGACAATGGCATCGGCAAGCAAGGGAGGTTTTACTTCAGTGGCTCCCCAGGAAAATTCAACAGAGGCTTTTACCTTGTGCTGTCTTAAAAATTGTTTGGTGTAATTAACCAATTCAGTGGCAATACGTTTCCCCTGAAGGTCTTTGACCGTTTTTATTTTGGAATCGTTGGGAACAGCCAAAACCCAGCGTACAGGTCGAAGACCCGCCTTGGCGTAACGCAATTCACTGACTTCAACAACCCCACCCCCCTGCTCCATGACCCAGTCACGGCCTGTAAGCCCTGCGTCCAGAATGCCGTCCCGCACATAGCGGGCCATTTCCTGGGCACGGATAAGAAGTCCGGAAAGTTCAGGGTCATCAATGGAAGGGAAATAGGAGCGTGATGAGATCGTAATGCCAAACCCCGCTTTCTTAAAAAGGCGAACCGTCGATTCTTCCAGACTTCCCTTGGGTAAACCAAGTTTGAGTTGTTTTTCCATAAGGGCAAAACCAGTATCATAAGCCCAATTGTCAATGCAATCTGAAAAAGGAATTGCTTTATTGAAAAACCATCATTAAAATTTGCACTCAAAACTTTTAAAGGGGGATTTTCCTATGAAAAGACTTTTTCTTGCAACCTTGTCTGTTTTTTTAATCACCGGGTGTTCCAACATAAAATTATCCGGCGATCCCGATTCAGGCATCAAAGACCTTAACAAGGGGCCTGTCATTCTTGAAGTCAATGGCAAAAAATTTCATGAGGGTTACCTTGAGTATTTGGCCCGCATCAATCCGAGGGCCAAGGCACAAATTGAAAATCCTACCGCCCGCAAGCAATTGCTTAAAAACCTGGCTGAACAAGAACTTTTTTACCAGGCCGCCTTAAAAGAAGGGGCCGACAAACGTCCCGAGGTGACTGAAAAACTGGCCATGGTTCAAAAAATGATTGTGTCACAAAGCCTGCTTGAAGCACGCATCGACCAGGAAGCCAAAAAATATTATGACGAAAAAAAAGACACCGAGTTCACAAAAGTAGGTCTATCGCAAATTCAGGTTAATTTCATCCCTCCCACAGAAAATGAAAAAGGCAAAGCCGCCGATGCCCAACCAACCCAGGCTCAAAAAGATGCCGCCATGGTCAAAGCTAAAACCGTACGTGAAAGACTCACCAAGGGGGAAGATTTTGCCAAGGTGGCTGAAGAAGTTTCTGACGACAAAATTTCCAAACGCAAAGGGGGCGACATGGGAGAAGTAAGCCGTAATGACCGCCGTATGGAAAGACATCAATTAACAGCCCTGGCAGAGGCGGCCTTTAAAATGACACCCGGGGGAATTTCCGAAATTATTGAGACTCCCAAGGGTTACCACATTATCAAAATCAATTCTGAACCTGCGGCCGTTCCCTTTGATGAAGCCGTGGGGCTTATCCGCTTTCAGGTTCAAGGGCAAATCAAAGACAAGCTTTTAACTGAATTAACAAGCAAAGCCAAAATTGTTTACCCAAGCAACGAAGAAGAAAAACCCGGATTAGTTGAAACACCTATTCCTGATAACCCTGAAGGGGCTCCTCCTGCTCAGACTGGAGAAAACACACCTCCCCCGCCACCACCGGCGCCTCCTGTGGGGCATTGATGGAAAATTTGTAGGGGCGCTGCTTGCCGCGCCCTAATGTTTTTCCAATGATGGGCGCGGCAAGCAGCGCCCCTACCATCCATGCAACCCCTTATCATTACCGTGGCTGGTGTTGGCGCTGAACTCACCAAAAAAGATACTCCCTACCTTCCTTCCACGCCGGACGAAATTATTTTAGAAGCCCAAAAAGTGGCAAAATTGGGGGCCCATGTTTTCCATTTGCATGTGCGCGACAAAAAAGGTCGCCCCACAATCAATAAAAAACATATTTCCAGACTTGTTGCTGAAATTCGAAAAACAACCAGCCTCATCATTCAAGTTTCCACAGGGGGAGCGATCACCGACTCTTATAAAAAACGCCTGGCCACCCTGGAAACCCATGTAGAAATGGCTTCATTGACTTTGGGAAGCACTAATTTTGGAAACGATGTTTTTTCCAACCCTCTTCCCTTTATTGAAAAACTAGCACTGGCCATGAAGGATAAAAAAATCCGCCCCGAACTCGAGATTTTTGATGTGGGCATGATGAATACCGCACACAAGCTTATTGAAAAAGGGCTGATAGAAGCCCCCTTTCATTTTAATGTGATTCTGGGAGGTCCTGGCTGGCTGGCCGCAAGCCTGGAAAACCTGGAATTCATCCTTAAAAAAATGCCTCCTTACTCAACTTGGTCGGCCTCCGGCATTGGGAAACACCAATTTCCCATGCTTGACTACGCCATTGAACAGGGGGGACATATCCGCACAGGGTTGGAGGACAATATCTATATTCAAAAAGGAATACTTGCGAAAGGAAATGCAGAGTTGGTAGAACAAACTTTGGACTTGGCCTCCAAATATCAACGCCGATTGGCAACAATGGAAGAGGCAAGAAAAATTTTGGGAATTAGCCGCTAGTTGCTCGTTACTCGTGGGAATGGCTCGTCGCTCGTCATAGGGGAAAGGAACCCGTATTACGAGCAACGAGCGACGAGTAACCATCAACGAGCAACAACTCATGCCCGGCATAGGCGTCATTTTAAATCCGAATTCAAAAACCTACAAAAACAATCCCAACAGGATGAATCGCATGGGGTTTATTGTGGGAGACAAGGCTTCGTGTAAACAAACGGAAGATCTTCAGGATTTGCGTCGTGTCGCAGAAGAATTCAAAACACGCGATGTCGATATTTTGGCCATTAGCGGAGGCGATGGCACAAATCATTGTACCCTGACCACTTTTTTTAATGTCTATGGGGACAAGCCTCTTCCAAAAATTGCTTTTTTGCGCGGAGGCACCTTAAACACCGTCGCCCGCGCCCTTGGCATTAAAGGTTCTTCCGAAACTCTTCTTTCACAACTCTTGGTCAAATATCACGAAGACAAACCCTTTAAGACCACCGAAGGTCATTTGATGAAAATTAACGATGAATACGGATTTATCTTTGGGTTGGGAGTGATCTACAATTTCATGGAAGCCTACTACAATGGCGGCAACCCATCTCCACTTATAGCCGGGTGGACACTGATTAAATCCGTTAGTTCAGCCCTTATCAACGGTCCCCTTGCCTGTAAAATGTTTGATCGGTTTGATGCCGAAGTGACAGTAAACGGAAAAAAATGGCCTTTTGCCAATTATTCAGCCCTTTATTGCGGCAGCATAAACCAGCTGGGCCTTGATTTTAAGGTGTTTTACACTGTGGACAAAAATCCGGGGAAATTTCATGCAGCAGGGTTTGCCCTTCCCCCACGCAATATTCTCAAATACATTCCCAAAATGTACATGGGGCAACCCTCAGGCTGCCCTGATCTTATTGAAGAACCCACCAGTGAAATGACCATCAAACTTAAAAAACCCCTCCCCTACACTATTGACGGGGACATGAAAGACCCTTTGGATACTTTTCATATCACCATGGGGCCAACGTTGACGGTGATTGTGCCTTAATTGTCGCTGGCTACTCGAGGGCTCGTGGGAATGGCTCGTCGCTCGAGAATCGTGGGCTCGCGGGTTCGTAAGCTCGTCGCTCGTAAATACGGGGACCCCGCTTTACGAGCGACGAGCAATCCCCACGAGCAACTAGCAACCAGCGACTATCCCCAATTCCTTCATCACTTTCTGCAAATCCTCCCACACAAATTTTTTCATATTGGGGTTTCTGAGCAAAAAGGCCGGATGATAGGTGGGCATCAGTTTTGACGGACCATAATTTTGAAACTCGCCACGCAGCTTGGTAATGGGCACTTCTGTTTGCAAAAGAGTCTGTGATGCAAACTTTCCGAGAGAAACGATCACCTTGGGACCAATGATCTCTATTTGTTTTTTTAAAAAAGGCATGCACTGGGCAATTTCAGAGGGCTCGGGGTTACGGTTATTGGGGGGGCGGCATTTGATGAGATTAGCAATATAAATATCCTCACGTTTTAATCCCATGGCCTCAATCATTTTGGTCAGTAATTGCCCGGCCCGACCCACAAAGGGCTCGCCTTTTAAATCTTCATCTGCTCCTGGCCCTTCTCCCACAAACATAAGCTCGGCATTGGGGTTCCCCACACCAAAAACCAGCTTGGTACGACCTTTATGTAAAACACAACGGGTACAATTGCCGATTTCATCATCACAAAGTTGTTTTAATCTTGATTCGTTGAAAGATAAATTTTGTGAGTTCATTTTTATTTCAGGCTTATTTTCCTCTTGAGAAACTGACGTTTTTTGAGCACGAGGCAAGATATCAACTCCCCATTGTGAAATCATTTCCAGATTGGTTTTTAAGGATTCCGCCATATTTTTTTGGGACATATCACTTCCTTTCACTTAATTAAGTATTTGTAAAATAATATAAAAGAGAATAATTTAACATTCTATGTTTATTTCAATCCATTACCGTATTGTTTTTTTAATTTTTCTTCTTGGGATTACTTTTGGATGCGACTCTTCTTGCAATGGTGAAAGTGACTCCCAAAAAACCACGGAAGAAGTGGTTGACACGGGTCCTGACGATGAAAATGATTTTTCGGGTACAGATGCGGGCAATGAGGCCCCTTCAATAGGCCAGGCTGATTCACAGGCCTTTGGGTGTGGAGATTTTGTGTTTGATCCTCCACCTATCGACATCGGTGGAAATTTGGCGAGTGGGTACGAACCCAGCGGTGCCGATTGGCATGAAACCTTAAACAAGATTTTATTGGTCAGTGATGAAGGCGTTGTCAGCATGATGAGTGCCGATGGGAGCGGCCTTGCCAATTGGAATGTGGGGGGTGATTTGGAGGGAATTACCGTCGCCGATGAGACCAGCGATTTTATTTATTTGGGTGTCGAAAACCCCGATGGCATCAAAGAATTCAATTTTGTCACCGGACAAGTGACGCGCAGTTTTAATTTGACCCCCTGGATGCAGGGCGCTTCCAATGCAGGGCTTGAAGCGCTTATTTTTGTTCCTGATGATTTCGACCCCGAAGGAGGGCTTTTTTATGCCGGACATCAAGGAGAAGGAAGCATCTACGTTTTTAAACTCCCCATCAAGACAAGCTCTTCATCCACTGTCGTTGAATTTGTAAAAAAATGGGTTCCCGTTCCGGGAAGAACTGATCTTGCAGGGCTTGATTACGAAGAAAGCACGGGCCTGCTCTATGCCATTTATGATTCCGCAAATAAACTTTCCGCTTTTAAATTAGATGGCACCCTGGTTCAGGAATGGGCCCTCCCCCATAACGATCAGGAAGGTTTTGTCCGCAGTAAATCATGCGATTTCATCGTCGCTCAGGATACGGGCAAGAAAGTTTGGTTTTATGAGAGGAATGACAATCGGATCACCGCCAGTTTGGATCAACTTACCCGCTTGTCCAATCGCTTAAGCCAGATTCAAAACGATGATGGGAGCTTTGATTGGCAGCAAGATATAAACTTACCCTTAACCCCTCAAATAACGGGGTTTCAAAACGTCACTGGCATTACCGCGCTGGGATTTTTTGATGCAGATTTATGGATTGATGCGCCCCTTTTGCAAGGGACTCTCGATGCAACCGCCTCTTATCTTGATGGGCTGATAACCGCCTTTCTTGTCAATCCTGCGGATGTATCAAAGAACCTTTCCTGCCCCAATTGGACCTTTCTTGCATGGTATCTTGAAATAAATCCAACCCCGGCCTTGCAGGACAAGGTCATTAATGCCTTTGGCCAGCTCTTAGATGTTCGTGATCCTGTTTTTGGGAATGACCCGGGCATGCGTGTCGACGGGATCATCAACCGCATTATTCAAGCCAGAGTAGCTTTGCCTGGAATCATCCCCTGGGATCTTTCCCTGTGCGTCGAAGCCGTGGGGGCCATGGCGAATTTAAGTGAAAATTTTTCTTCCGATTATGGAAACGCCCTGTCACTGCTATCCACTTATACTCAAAATACCTTTTTACCCCAGTACGATGCAGACCCCACTCTAGAATCGGGGGACATCTCCCTTGCCATGCCCCTTTTTGTGATGGCAACAAGCCCTCAAGCCCCGTCTTTTGAGGCTCTCATCGAGGATCTTCTTGCCCATCTGAAAGAGTTGGTAGCGCCCTCGGGCCAAGTGACCAATTCGTCTGCCAATGACAATGCTTATCAAGCAACCGCCTATGCCCTCTTGGCCTTCAAAGGAACCCGCGATGAGTCTGCTCAAAATGTTCAAACTTACCTTGAATCGTTGATTGGAGAATTTGGTGTTGTCGATCCCGCCACCAATCTTGAAACTTATGAGGTGGACGGGGAAATTTTAAGGGCTCTTTCTTATGGTGATTTGAAGTAACGACCGTGTTATTAAGTGGTGCGTTTTTAAACACCTTCTTTCAAGATTCGGAGGCCTTTATGGATTGGTCACTTTTAGGTTTTCAAGGTCTTAGTCAAGTTTTCAACATTCATCCTGTTTTTGTACATTTCCCCATCGCACTTTTTCCCATAGCCTTATTTTTCTACTTCATCGGCATTATCCAGAAAAGAAAAGATTTTCTGTTGGCGGGCCAGATCTGTCTGGGTTTCGGGATGGCCGGTACCATCCTTTCAGTCCTGACAGGGTATTGGGCCCAAGAGAGCTTTCCGCATGGAGAAACTATTCATCGAATGATGGGAACTCATCGGGTGCTTGGATTCGTCATTCTTGCCTTGGCTGTTGGATTGATGCTTTGGAGCTTCCTGAAACGCGAAGGAATGCCAAAAGCATCGCCATTTTTTCTGGTGTTAATTGGTCTTACCACACTTCTAACCCTGCAAAATGCCGATCTGGGCTCACGAATGGTCTTCGTAGAAGGAGCTGCTGTAAAAGCGGTACCCCAGGAAGAGAATCATGAACATGGAGAATCCGCTCCGGAAAAAGAAGAGGCTCCGCATGATCACCATGGACATGACCATAATCATTAAGCAAACTAAAGAACCGAAGGAGTCTAACCAGGCCCATCATCCCGATCAAGAATAAAGGACCTTTTATGATGAAAGAGCATGCGACAAAATCACCGGGCCAGGTGATGGCCCCGCTCGAGGCGGGTACAGCAAAGGATCCTATTTGCGGGATGATTGTGGAGAAGGCCAAAGCTTTGACCACTGAGAAAGGCGGTCGTACCTAGATCCCTGCGGAACAAGTCATGGTGGATGAGGTCCTGATCGTCAAGCCAGGCGAAAAGATCCCCACGGACGGCATCGTCATCGGCGGAGCCTCATCCGTGGATGAATCCATGCTCACCGGCGAGTCCATGCCGGTGGAAAAGAAAAAAGACTCCATTGTAATCGGGGCGACGATCAATCAAAAAGGACTCTTGAAGGTCAAAGCGACGCGCATAGGTTCTGAAACTACACTCGCACAAATCATTAAATTAGTAGAAGAAGCGCAAACAACGAGCGCTCCTATTCAGCGCCTGGCCGATCAGGTCACCGGTTATTTTGTTCCTGCCGTCGTCATTACGGCTTTTTTGTCATTCGGATCATGGTGGATTGCCGGAAATTTCCCCCAGGGGCTCCTTGCTTTCATCGCAGTGCTGATCATCGCCTGCCCTTGCGCTTTGGGTATTGCCACACCGGCGGCCCTGATGGTGGGCGTGGGTAAAGGGGCCGAGGCCGGCATCCTTATTCGCGGCGGAGAAGTATTGGAACGGGCGAAAAAATTAACGACCATCGTGTTCGACAAAACGGGGACCTTGACTGTCGGAAAGCCAACCGTCACTGACATCCTCTCTTTCTCTTCTTTTTCAGAGACTCAAATTCTCGAGTTCGCCGCCGTTTTGGAATCAGGCTCGGAACATCCCTTGGCCGAGGCCATTGTGAGGGAAGCCCAAAAGAGAATGCTTTCTTTGGGTAAGCTGGAAAAATTTGAAGCCATTCCAGGCCATGGAATTAGAGGAAGTGTTAAAGGAAAAATGGTTCTCATGGGGAATCGCCGACTTTTTGATCGAGAAGGAATCCTATTGGGTAAGGGCGTATTGCAATACGCCCCTACGGTGGAAGAAACCATGACAAAACTTGAGGCCATGGGCAAAACAGCCATGCTCGTGGGGGTGGATGGGGTTTTAGCGGGCGTCATTGCTGTAGCCGATGCCTTAAAGCCAGAGGCTAAGGAAGCCATGACTCTTCTTAAATCCGAAGGTCTCAAAATTATCCTGTTAAGCGGGGATAACCAGCGGACGGCCAATTTCATCGCCAAAGAATTGGGGATTGATCGCGTGATCGCCGAAGTACTTCCCGGGGATAAAGCCAAGATCATCCAAGAATTGAAAGATCAAAAGGAAATCGTCGCCATGGTGGGAGATGGCGTAAATGACGCTCCTGCTTTAGCAACAGCCGACATCGGAATTGCCATCGGTTCTGGTTCGGACGTGGCCAAGGAAACGGGTGGCATCATCCTCGTCAAAAACGATGTTCGGGATGTGGTGACCAGCATCCGCCTCTCACGGGCCACCATGCGAAAAATAAAGCAAAACCTGTTTTGGGCCTTTATATACAACGGAGTGGGAGTCCCCATTGCCGCTTTTGGCTTTTTAAATCCCATTATCGCCGCGGCTGCCATGGCGCTCAGTTCGCTTTCAGTCATTGTGAATTCAGCCATGCTCAAACGTTTCAAAGTAAGCAAGATGGCCATGGCTTAAAGAAAGGGGCATGCCGTAGAGTTTTCGGCGAAAGGGAATAAAACTTAAGCTGGGCACGTAATTTCCAAAGACAATTGGTACTCGCTCTGGTCTTTTTCCTCGTCGCATGAGTTATACATACAAGTAGTAGATAGACTTCCCGACCAACATCACCACAATCATAGAGGAATGGAGGAACGATTTTGCCTTACGGAAAATCGTTGTGCCCCCGGCTGGACGCTTTTAGAACCGCGTGTATCGAGCTTTCTAATGCGGCCTAAGCGGGTGTTTTCAATAATATCGTTCAGTTAGCTTTTGAAAGGCTACACTGAATGTTTCGCTTACTCCATAGCATATCGACTCTACCTATCAAGGGCATTTTGATTTTTCCCGTGGCGTTACAGCCCTTTGCCAGAGTTATTCCACCATTATTAAGCCTTCCCGAAAGCCTTTCAGCAAGGCTTCCTGAAAGGCTTTGCCAAAGGCTTCCCGTAAGCCTTCGAGGAAGGGTTCAATTCGCGAACCGTACATCTTATCGAAAGCCTTCCCCTAAGGCTTCCATCAAGCCTTCTTTACCCATTTTCCCATTTTTTGATTGGAGGATTTGCGCATGATCAAAAAGCAACTCCCCAAGCCGAAGGTGTTATCTACCTATAAGCCAATTGCTGCCATTTTAGGTGTTTCTGTCCGGACCATTATTCGTAATTGGAAATCCATTCCTTGTATCACCAAGCGTGGCAATCGAATTTGGGTCGTTGAAGAAGACCTCCTCAATTGGTTTCGCGAAAATCCCAACCTCTGGCGCAAGAAAAACGAATTCTACGGCGTCAACATGCTGTCACTTTTTTTGTGTTGGCATTCTTTGTCAGGCGAAAAGAGTTTTGTGATGGGGCATCCTCATTTCAACTTTGAAATCAAATATTATTGAGAAAGGGACATAATGAAAACATCAAAGCATCCAACAAAACTATTTTTACCTCTTCTCATTTTTGCACTCTGTACTGTTCCTCAATGGGCCTATGCAGCTGGCCCCGCTTGGGAAAGCGCACTCCAAACAATCGTTGATATCATGACCGGCACCACGGCCCGTCTTCTATCTATCCTAGCGGTGGTTTTCTTTGGGATCTTAGCCTTGTTCGGGCGGATTTCTTGGATACGAGCTTTGCAGGTTGCCTTAGGCATTTCTATTGTTTTTGGAGCGGCTTCAATCGTCGATATGTTCGCAGGTAATTGAACAGGTCATTAGGCCATGAAAAATGAAAATAGAATCACACGACTTGCTTTTTCTGGGTTTGACGCGCCCCACGATGTTTCTTGGGGTGACTCAAAGTTTTTTCGTCATCAATGGGTTGGTCAACATAGTCTTGTTTCTGGGTTTAAATTCTTTTTTGCCGCTGTTTGTTTTTTTGCCCCTCCTTCATGGATTGGGATACCTCGCGTGCTTGAGAGACCCACGAACTTTTGACTTGTGGTTCATATATGCAAAATGCTGCGCAAAATGTAGAAACAAAAGGTTTTGGGGAGCGAATAGCTACGACAGCTTTTGATTTAAAGCTGAAGTTAAAAGTGTCCCCATTTCTTAAAGTGGCAAAGGCGGAAGTCAAATCCGCCGACTTTATCCCTTATACTTGCCACTATGATGAGAATACCATTCTCACCAAATCCGGTGATCTCCTCCAAATCATCAAAATTAATGGGATCGCCTTTGAAACAGCAGATGGTGACTGGCTAGAATTTCAAAAGAATATTCGCAACACGCTTTTAAGGAGCATCGCTAAAAGCGGCTATGCGGTTTATGCCCACACTATCCGTCGAAAACAGAATATTTACCCCGATGGAAAATTCCCACACGGTTTTGGAAACGACTTAAATGAAGCCTGGAAGAATAAGCATGATAGTTTGGAACTTTACGTTAATGATTTTTATCTTAGCATCATTCAAAAAGCCTACACACCCGGCCTTGCAGGGCTGAAAGGCTTTGTATCCAAAAAACTAAAACAGGATGTCCAGTCCAGCCACTTAAAGTTGGCTTACAAGGAACTTCAATCGGTATCGAATCGGTTTCTGGCTAATCTCAAGGATTATGGGCCTAAACTTTTGGGAATGGTCCAAACCGACAAAGGTCTTTTCTCAGAACCCGCACAATTTTTCAGTCAGCTCGTCAATCTCGAGGACCGTCCCATCCTCGCTCCGCAAATGGAGATGGCGAGATACCTCCCCTCCAAGCGTCTTTTTTTCGGGAAAGACGCTATGGAGGCGCGGGGTATTACTTCAACGAAGTTGGGAGCCATTCTTTCCATCAAAGAATATTCTGATGCAACCATTCCAGGTCTTTTGGATTTATTTTTAGAAATCCCAGCCGAGTTTGTATTGACGCAGTCGTTTCTATTTTCGGACCGTCAAAGTTCGTTAAGCAAAATTCAACTTCAACAGAGGAAAATGATCCAAACAGAGGATTTGGCCGCATCGCAGATTGAGCAAATTGATGAAGCTCTCGATGATGCAACTTCGGGCCGCATTGGTTTTGGTTACCACCATTTGACGGTTCTCGTGACAGCCGAAAACACGAAAAAGTTGGATCAAAATTTGGCCAAGGTCGAGGCCTCTTTTTTAAATCTGGGGATTGTGGCTGTCCGCGAAGATTTGAACATGGAACCCTGCTTTTGGGCTCAATTGCCGGGGAACTTTTCTTTTATCTCTCGTGACGCAATGATTAGCACGGCAAACTTTGCGGGGTTTGCTTCTCTTCATAACTATCCCTGTGGGAAGTTTGCCAATAATCATTGGGGGCCTTCTGTTACTGTATTGGAGACTGTTTCCGGGACTCCGTATTATTTCAATTTTCATGTGGGCGATGTAGGTCACACGACAATCATTGGTCCTACAGGAACGGGTAAGAGTGTTTTACTTAATTTCTTAATTGCCCAGTGTTTCAAATACCGATGCAAGATTTTCTTTTTCGACAAAGACCGTGGTGGAGAGATTTTTCTTCGGGCCATGGGAGGGACTCATTCCACTCTCGGCATCTCCAAGCCCAGCGGCTTCAATCCTCTCAAACTCCCCGACACCCCTGAAAACCGATCTTTTCTAACTGAATGGCTACAGCTCCTCTTGGCTGTAGAGAAAGAGCCATTTACGGCTGAACAATTATCCAAAATTTCCGAAGCGGTTGATGGAAATTTTACCCTCGACTTACCCCACCGCTCCCTCGAGAATTTGGCGCCCTTTTTAGGGTTGAGGGGCGCCGGTTCTCTCTCCAACCGACTTGCTATGTGGTACGGAACGGGGACTCACCGAAATCTTTTTGGCCATGAAGAGGATATCCTCAAGTTTGACCAATCCATTTATGGATTTGAAATGGCAGAAATCCTTGAGGACAAAAAAGGACTTCCGCCTGTATTGGCCTATCTTTTCCATCGAATCAATATCGCTCTCAATGGAGAGCCTACCATTATCGTTTTAGAGGAAGGCTGGAAACTTTTAGATAATCCTTTTTTTGCTCCCCGAATCAAAGATTGGTTGCAAACTATCAGAAAGAGGAACGGTTTCGTCATTTTCCTCACGCCCAATATCGAGTCTGCTATTCACTCTAGCATTGGCGATACCCTTGTTCAGCAATCAGCAACATCTGTTTTTCTCCCAAACCATAAAGCCACCACTGAAGGTTATTGTGACGCCTTCAAACTGAGCGAGCGTGAGTTTGAACTGATTCGCACGATGAACCCCGCCGACCGAACCTTTCTTATCAAACACGGGCAGGATTCTGTAGTCGCTAAACTCGATCTAGCCGGATTGGAAGATTTTATCCGTGTTCTTTCAGGAACCTCTAAAAGCGTGGCTCTTCTGGATGAGGTTCGGAAAGACAAGGGAGATCACCCCAAAGATTGGTTAAACACTTTTCAACAGAGGGCAAGACTATGAACAAACATCTTTTAAGAATGGGGTTCTTTTTGGGCATGTCTGGCATCACGACCATCCAATCCGCCCATGCGGCCTGGCCTGTGATTGACACGACAGCCATTGCCCGAATGGTTCAACAGATCAACGAGATGAAAAAGCAGTATGAGGTTTTAAAACAGCAATATGCCGAAATGGAAGCGACCAAAGACGCAGTGACAGGAGCTTATGGAGTAAGTGAAATCGCCAACGGGGAGATAGATCAAACGAGTCGTCGAGCACTGCCCGGTACGTGGCAAGAAGTGGTAAGTCAACAAAAGTCCGGAAAACTCCCCGGATTTTTTTCAGAACGACAAGATTACTACAATAAACTTTTTCCTTCCGTGGATTCAAAGCTCTTCTCTGAAAGTTCGACTGATCGAAACGCTGTCAGCTACCAAGTTTCGACGCAGAATACTCAAGCATCTTTCTCCGCAACGGAAGCCATCTACAACAAAATTCAAGATCGTTTAAAAACTATTGAAACCCTCACGCAAGAAATCGACAAAACCGATAATGTAAAAAATGCGACCGACTTGAACAGTCGAATTGCAGCAGAGAATGGTTTCTTGAATGTGGATATGGCCCGCTTGAGCGCATTGCAACTATCTTTGCAGGCATCTCTCCAAAATGGCCAAAATCAAGCTACTGCCAATCACGCCGAATTTTTTGGAAAGCAGATGCAATAGGCAAAGGTATTTTTATGGCTCTTCCCAGCGAAATTTTAGCTCATGTTGATCAGATCACTCTTGGGTACACAGCGAAAGCGTACCAAGCGGTAGCCAACAGCCACATGACGGAGCTTCGCCTCATGTTGGTGGCCTATGTCGCCATGTTTGGAATTGGGGTTCTGCAAGGGGCAATCTCAATGACGCTTAAGGAAGCCAGCCGTCACATCTTAAAAGCCATGATTATTTTCCAGTTGGCGACCAATTGGGGGACTTTTACTACCCTCGTTTACAACGTTTTTACCAATGGCCCTGAAAAAATAACGGCGGCTCTGGTTGGATCAAACGATCCCAACCAAAAGCTTGAAGAAGTGTTTTCCACAGGTGTCGAGGCATCCCGACAAATGTACACCAAAGCGGGAACTTTGGATGTTGGACAAATGCTTTTGGCTCTAGTGATGCTTGTCGCCACCGTTCTTCTCACAGGTGTTGCCCTGTTCTTGATTATTCTCTCCAAGCTGGGGCTCGCCATTCTCTTATCCATTGCCCCCTTGTTTATCGCATTGGCTCTTTGGAAGAGTACGCAGGGAATTTTTCAGGCATGGATTAACTACCTTATCAACTGTTCCATGATTCCCGTCATTACCTACGCTTTCTTGGGGCTCATTTTAACGCTCATGGAAGCGCCTGTGGCAGCCATCAAACAATCAGGTGAGAACCTGACGATGGTTGCCACCATTCCTTATCTGCTGACTGGAACTATTTCCGGATTATTGTTCTCCCAAGTCCTACGCATCTCGGCCTCTTTAGGTGGAGGTGTGACTCTTTCGGCGATGGGGGCTTATCAGAAATACATAACCAGCCCCGTTTCTTCTGTTAGCCGCTTAGCGGGAAAACAAATCTCTGGAAATGCAAATAGACAAGCATCGTCTCGAAGTATTCCAAAGATGCCGCCGCCCTTTGTCCCTAGCACACCACCCATCCGAAGCACCACGAGAGGTATTAAATGACGCTTCCAATAATGAAAGATGATCCGGTGGTTTCCCAATGGTATCAAGACCTTTACGGTGATGCAGTTATTAGCCGTAACCGTTGGTTTCTGATTGGCACTGTTTCTTTAGCTCTTACCTGCATTTTAGGAATCGCTCTTATTTCTTTAGTGCCCCTTAAAACGGTTGAGCCCTATGTGATTCAAGTCGACAATAAATCAGGGCTTACCACTGTTCTCAAACCTCTGCGTGAAAACCATGAGAATACTCTGACCGAGGAAGAAGCTGTAACGAAGTCATTCATCGTTAAGTATGTGATTGCCCGCGAGACCTATGACCCCCAAGACTTAAATCGAAATTATGAAGTGGTAAGACTCATGTCGGGGCCCGATGAGGCCGAGCGATTTAATAAATGGATTACCGATGGCAATAAAGACAGTCCCATTGAGCGTTTTAAAACGACGACAACCCGCACCATCCGAATAACTTCAGTTTCCTTCTTAGATAAACAGAAAAAAACAGCACAGGTGAGACTCGCCGCGATGGAAAACTCGCGCATTGAAACCCGTGAGAGTTATTGGGTCGCCATCCTGACATTCCGTTACGTGAATGCCCCGATGGATGAGCAAGACCGACTCAATAATCCCTTAGGATTTCAGGTGATGTCTTACCGCTTGGACCAGGAGATGATCCGATGAAAACAAAACTCATTACTTTAACCTTATTGTTCTTTGGCACATTCAACCAGAGTTGGGCTTCCATAGACCCAAAAGCGTTATCTACGGATCCACGTCTGAAACAGGCCATCTATAGCCCCAATCAGATTTATAATATTCGATCCTCCTATGGTTATGGGACAACGATTGAATTCTCCCCATCTGAAACTGTGGAGACTATTGTCCCCGGAGATTCAATTGCTTGGCAGGTAGTCCCCAGTCGAAATCGAATATTTGTGAAACCAGTGGAACAAAATCCAGATTCCAACCTCACAATCGTCACAAATAAAAATATCTATTTCTTTGATATGGGTGCAACGACGCCGAAGTTATCCACGTATTTACTCAGATTTGAGTATGTCAAAAACTTCACTTATTTGGAGGAGAAATCCGCAAAATCTCCGGCGGATTATAATTTCCGCTACAAAATCACGAACAACAAGAAGAGTGGCTTTGTCCGCGCTTTCGATAATAGCCAGTTTACCTATATCCAATTTAAGGATTTGGCCGATTTGCCAGCTATCTTCTGGATTGATTCCAATGGCAAAGAGTCCGTCGTTAATTACCGTATCGACGGTGCCTATGTAGTCGTCGAGCGTGTTGCCGACCGCTTTGTTTTCAGAAAAGGCAAGGTTGTGGGCACACTCATTAATAAAAATCCTCTCTCAAAGAGAAAATAAGGAGGTCCATCATGTCCGACGAATTGAATGAAAATAAAATACCAGAAGAAGAAAATATTTTGGATCGAGAGTCTGTTTTAAATCCATCTCCTTCTAAGAAAAAACAACGGAACATTTTTGGGCTTGTTTTGATGGGCTTGGCCGTTGTTGCGCTTCTTTTCATTTTCAAAGGGGAAGACAAACCCAAGGAAGGTTTGGATAAAGAGCCCGTTCCCTTTGAGCCCGCCGCTCAAAGGCCGGTGGTGATACCGGAAGCTCCTCCCGTCATTGAAGATAGAAACGATGAAGATGAATCTTTGAAACAAGCCAGAATGAAATCAGCCCTTTTGATTTATGGAGGGAATGGTTCTTCAAATACTGCCAGTCCCTCTAAGAATGGGATGAAACAAAATGAAAACTCGGACCCGAATGCCCGTTTTCAGGAAAATATAGGAACGACCGAACGAGTACAGGCTACGGCCATTGGCTCCCTTGATAAGATCATCCTTCAAGGGAAACTCATTGATGCGGTTTTGGAAACCGCCATTAGCTCCGATTTGCCCGGAATGGTGCGGGCCATTGTGAGTCACGACATCTACAGCGAGTCAGGCGAAGCTGTGCTTGTACCAAAAGGATCAAAACTACTTGGGCAATACAATTCAGAAGTGAGAAAGGGTCAATCACGGGTTTTTGTTGTTTGGACAAGATTGGTGCGACCTGATGGGTTGGAGGTAGCTCTTAATTCAGGCGGTACAGACTCCTTGGGACGAGCAGGTATTTCCGGCAAGGTAAACCACCACTTTTGGCAGATGTTTGGAACTTCCATGTTACTCAGCATCATCGGTGCCGGTACGGCCAATGCCGGAGTGAGCACGATGGATCCCTACAATTCTACGGCCGCTTACCGTCAGCAAATTTCAGAGGCTTTTCAAAACAGTGCCAATCAAGCGCTAGCCGACAATATCAACATCCCTCCCACAATTAATGTGAAGCATGGGTCGTTAATTAAAGTTTTTGTGGCACGCGACTTAGACTTTTCGGACGCACTGTCCTCTTTGCCTACAAGCGATGTGGTCTTTGTCCAATGAGCAATGTGGCTATTCATACGTTTTTAAGACCTTTGGCTCCTTTTCTTAATGAAAAAGGAGTGACTGAAATATCCATCAATCGCCCCGAAGAAGTCTGGGTCGAAAAAGATGGAGAAATGAAGTGCTACATCGTACCGGCACTTCATTTTCATCATCTTCACACCTTAGCGGATTTGGTAGCCGAATATTCTGACCAAGAAATCTCTGAGGAAACACCCATTCTTTCAGCCACATTGCCCGGCGATTACCGTGTGCAAATAGTTCTTCCTCCTGCGGTGGAGATGGACTGCATTGCCATTTCTATCCGTAAGCAGGCTCTTTTAGATTTGACGTGGGACGATTATCGAAAAATGAAGGCTTTTGATTTGGTGAATAAGAGGAGTTCTTGGGAAGAGGAAGCCGAAGGGCAATTACTGACGCTGTTCAGAAAAGGACGTTATGAGGAATTTCTCCAACTAGCCCTCCTTGTTAAAAAGAACATCCTGATTTCAGCAGGGACCTCTACAGGGAAAACGACTTTTCTCAACATGTGCCTCAAATCTATTCCGCAACGAGAGAGGATTTTGACCATCGAGGATGCGCGTGAAGTGAAAGTGTTTCATCAAAACCGTGTCCACCTCCTTGCCTCCCGTGGAGGCCAAGGATTGTCCAATGTGACGACCCAGCAGCTTTTAGAGGCCTCACTAAGGCTGCGGCCGGATCGCATCATTGTAGGAGAATTACGAGGCGCAGAAGCTTTCACTTACTTGAGAGCGATTAACTCTGGGCATCCGGGCTCCTTGACCACGATTCATGCGGACACGCCGGAACTGGCCTTTGACCAACTGGCTCTCATGGTTATGCAGGCCAACCTGGGCATGACGCGACCTCAAATTCTTGAGTACATCCGAAGCATCATTCCCATCGTCATTCAATGGAAGCGCGGAGAAAAGGGGTATCGGTATATTTCAGATATTTATTACCGAGAGGCCATTCAGCAATGAGGTATTTCGTCTCATTCATTTTTGGTTTAGTTTTCATGTTGGCCATCTCAAATATGGCCATAGCCAACTGCAAAGATCACGCACTTCGTCAAAAAGTGGCTGAAACAGCCAAAGAAGAGAAAGTAAACGAAAACGAACTGCTCTCTATTATCGCCCATGAATCGGGTTGCCGCTATTTTGCAATCGCATGGAATCTTCCCGGCAAACCTGAAACCGCTAAGTCAAAATTCTTTGATCATCTTTCCGAAGCGAAACTATTTGCACAAAGTCTGATCTCAACAGGACGTTATCGGGTTGATGTAGGTATTGGGCAGATCAACCATGAGGCAAATATTCGGCCTAAGGGATGGTCATTGGATGAGGTGTTGAACCCCGATATTGCTTTAAAGCGGGTGGCTAAAATATTGAAAGAGCGTGGGTGGAAAAACTATCATTCCAGTAACCCCGTTCTTGCCAAAAGATGGCAACAAAAAGCTCTTATGACTTTGTCAAGTATTAATGGTTCTAGTTCTAATACTACCTTCAGCGCCAGCTCTCCATTAGTTGTTTTCATCAATAATCCAATCAAAAAAAGTCCTCCATTAGTGATTTTTTAATCATAAGTACATGTTTATTATAATATAATAGGCACACCTAATGATTTTGTCAGCTTTGCGAATATGAACTATAGTTTAACGCTGGGTTTGATATGTTTATAGCTAAGTTGGCCTTGACAAACTAACCAGTTTATGAGATGATATATCATGGCTTTCGAAAGATTTACCAATACAAATAAGAGCTTTATTTCAAAGGTTTCAATTAGATCCAACGGACAAATAGGATTTAGTCAGGGGCTCATCCACAAGTTTCATCTAGAGAGCTTTAAGTTTGGGGTTCTGTTCTATGATAAAGATGAAGGGAAAGTTGGAATACAGTTAACCAATGATGAAAAAGAAAGCGGTATTTGTAAGCTACAAGTTAGACCCCAAAATGCGTCACTTTCAGCTAAAGCTTTTCTCGATTTTTTTGATTTGGATTATCAGGAAACTCGAAGTTACCCCATGCAATGGGATGAAGAAAACAAGATGATTATAGTAAATCTTAAAGATTACAAAAAAGCCACCGTGTAAGGTGGCTTTTTGTATAGGTGGAGATGGGACAGCCCAATTCCACGTTATTTTTGTGCAATAAGAATAATGTAATTGGTATCTCCTTTTATGTCAATCCAGACTTGTTATTGCTGTCCCTGGATGAGTCTACAAACAAAAGGAGGGTACTGAATGTTCAGTATCTTTAAGGGGCGCGACGGCCTTTTTTATTGGCATATAAAAGCCAAGAATGGGGAAATCGTTGCTCAAAGCGAGGGATACAGGACTGAGCAATCCGCCAGAGATGGTGCAAACTCAGCAATACGTATTGTCCTTGAGCATTACCGTTGAACTGAAAGGCGGGGTTTCGGCCCCGCCTTTTCTTTTTCGCGAGGTAAAGCTATTCAATGCCAAATATTTCCAAATTGTTTTGTTAATAAAATTAGGTCCTGCCTATTCAAATCATTACTCCAAATACTTTCTTCTCTCCAATTCCAATACCAATCTATATATTTTAATGAGCCGTGCGTAGTTTTCTCCCAAGAAGAAGTTTGATGCACCTGCTTGAAATCTGATCTACATAAAATAATGAAGCAGCAACGAGCTACATTTTCAGAGTCAGAGTTGAGACTATCTAATACGGAATTAATGCAGGTTCTTTTCCCTAAAATGAGTGCTTCGCAAACGGCTGATTGAAGTGAGGGTTGGTTTTTTATCAGAGATAACAATTTTTGTGTTTCTTCCGGACCATTTATACACTTAGAAAGGGAAATGATGGCATGGTTTTTAACATTGGTCTCCTTGTCGCTCAAGGACGGAATAACGTTGTCAATATTCGATTTTAGTTCTCCGAGGTTCCATACTGCTGCTGCTCTTACCTCAACATGGTTTGAATCAGCGGCAATTTTTGTCAGCAATTCAATGGCAGTCTGGCTGCCTATCTCACTGAAAATAAATACCGACTCCATAGACCATTGTGCATTCTCATCGTTACCAATGGCTGTGCTACTAAGAAGAATCTTCAAAGCTATTGGATCATTTGCATATTTAAATAAAATGCCTGCTACTTCTAACTTCAGCCTTAAATCAGCATTATTAAGCAAAATTTTCAACATATCGTAGTTCGAGAGGAAATTATCTTTATCGATAGCTTTTATAGCAGCATATAAATCTGGGAGTATTTGCGAGCTATCCAAATTTATGTTCCATGTTTTTCCCCTACACTTCAGATCGACCTGTTTCGTTGGTGCCCCACAAGCAATTTGATCTTCTGCACTGAATTTGTACCCAATAGGAAAATAGCAAAGTTTGCCTTTCAGTCTGTAAGAATAATTTCGGCCAATATCATATTTTACTTTTAAAAACTCCTCAGCTTGTTCAATAGTTCCCGCATAATTTGGAACCCAGGATGGCCATTGAAGGTCCCTTTCTGCGCCTTCGGAAGCAGATTTTGGCGGGCCTAGCTTTGCTTTACTTTGAGATGCTCTTAAGGATTGAACTGAGAAAGCATTGATTGGTCGGCTAGTTGTAATCTCTTCATCTGGTCTGCACAGAAGGAAAATGACTATATCTTCATCTCTCAAACCGCTATCCCAATACCGATCAGGGTTCGATTGAGCATGGCTCATTTTAATTTCAAGTTTGCTCTTCGCTCGAACCTCAAAACGAGTGCCACAATTAACGCATAATAAGTCAGGCAGTCTTAATCTCTTGATTTTGGTTGCCCAAATTTTATTTGAACTGGAATATCTCTCTAACTCAACAATGTTATGTCCTTTAGACTCCAGCACTTTCCAGGCGTGCCGTGTCCCCAAGGCTCCCATAGTCACAAATCTAAGAAAGCTCGCATTTTCTTTAAGTCCCATTATTGTCCTTTAGTGCAAAAGAAATCATTGATAGTTTTATTCAAAGCGCGAGCTATACGTTCAATATTATCAATAGAAATATTACGTTCCGCTCTCTCAACAGCACCAATATAAGTTCTGTGTAGACCTGCTAGTTCGGCAAGTTTTTCTTGAGAAAGGGATTGATCGGTGCGAAATTTTCTTAGATTTGCCGCAAACAATTTTCGAGCAGTTAAAACATTCGACTTCCTAGACATGAATATTCATTTCTGATAATGCACTCTATAAGTCTACAGACTATAAGTAGCACTTGAGTTTTTACTGGGATCTGCTAAGAGACACATATGCAAGAAATTAAACCTTTAATGCCGACGACCATTCAGCCTGCTTATACTACAGAATTTGGCGCAACGTATTGTGGAGATTCACAAATACTTTTAAAAGAATTGCCAGATAATTCAGTTGATTTGGTTCTAACTAGCCCTCCTTTTGCACTGCAAAGACAAAAATCCTATGGAAATAAAGATCAGTCAGAATATGTAGATTGGTTACTTGAATTTTGTAAAGTGGTTCACGCAAAACTTAAAAATACGGGCAGTTTTGTAATTGATATGGGAGGAGCATATCAAAAAGGACTTCCAATTCGTAGCCTTTATAATTTTAGGTTCTTATTACGTGTTTGTGATGAACTTGGCTTTTTTTTGGCGGAAGAATTTTATTGGTATAACCCTTCCAAATTACCTAGTCCCATTGAATGGGTAAATAAGAGAAAAATAAGAGCTAAAGATGCTGTTAACACAGTTTGGTGGCTTAGTAAAACTGAATGGCCCCAAGCGGATGTAAGCAATGTTCTTACTGAGTATAGTGACAGAATGAAAAAACTATTGAAAAATCCAGCCAAATACTATTCGCCCAAAGAAAGGCCTTCAGGTCACGATATTAGTGATAGTTTTGGCAAAGATAATGGTGGCGCAATTCCTTCAAACCTTCTTCAAATACCAAACTCAAGATCTAGTGGTAAATATGAGAATTATTGTAATTCTTTGAATATTGACAGACATCCGGCTCGATTTCCTGAAAAACTGCCTGAATTTTTTATTCGTTTTCTTACAAAACCAAACGATGTGGTGGTAGATATTTTTGGCGGTTCAAATACCCTTGGTGAGGTTGCTGAGCGAGAGGGCCGAAGATGGCTGATGTTTGAAGAAAAACGTGAATATATAGCGGCTTCAGCCTTTCGGTTCATTGACTGTATAAACATTGATCTTGCTAGGGATTGCTACGATAGGATCATGGCTGGCGAGGCAGTTTTTCTTGATGATACTTATAAAAACAGACCAAGCTTATTTGCTGTTAAAGTAGGCTAACTATTTCAGATTGCCCGGAGGTAATTTTATGGAAATGCTCACAGAAGAACTGACGGACATGGTTCAACCTCAAACTGGGTTTCGGCTTTTCATGGAATACGCTTTCAGGTTCCTTGAGCTGGCTCTGGGAATTGTAAAATTTACCATCCACATGACCGTCGTGATTTTTTTCGGCATTTTCAACATCTTCTTTCGCATGATTGGCCGATAGTATTATCCCTTGCTCAACTCCAAAGCCGCTTCCTTTTCATTCCTTCTGCTCATCGCTTCCGGCAATTTCGTTTTATCATTGGTGTAAATCTTGGCTTCATTTCGGGCGCGGCTGATGGCCACGTAGTAACTGTCCCGCGCGGTCGTGAGGCTTTTGGTGTCCGCTTCGATCAAAATATTTTTACATGTTTTTCCTTGAGCGGAATGGACGGTGGAGCAATAGCCATATTCCAAATGTAATGGCTTAGTGACATCGAGTTTGAAAACCTTTCCGCCCTCTTTCTGACAGTGGAGCATCGTGCCGTTAATTTTAGTCACTTTGGCCCGATCGCCGTTAACAAGATCATTTTTACGATCATTTTGGGTGACCCGGACCATTTCGCCGATGGCAATTTCCTGTTTCTTAGGCAGATAGACACTTACCTTACTTTTGCTGTTCGGTTTCCATTTCATCAAGGAACCATCTGGCTTTTGAAGCGTCACAAAATTCCTTTGCTGATCTTTTACAGTGTAGGCTTCTCCCTTTTTCAGCCCAATGGATGAGTA
>Ga0154362_128_pt1 | contig 88858 bp, 77 predicted proteins | sample RifGroA2_FD_115890 | JGI IMG/M metagenome (GOLD analysis project Ga0154362, IMG submission 115890) | Deltaproteobacteria bacterium GWA2_45_12
TGAAGCCATTTATTGGAAAACAAAAACTAACGACTGCAACCCCCATCTCAACTTCTGACGCCAACTCTCCAGTTGACGGGGCGCAGTCCAATTTGTCACGCCGCGTCATCCATCCTAATTAATTCCTCCAATCCGCAACATCTTCAAGCTTTTGCCGATAATATCTGTGGGGAAGGTATAAGGAATAAAACTATATGGTTTCTATTCCTTCATTTAGTGCAGTTCCTGTTGTTTTAGCAAATGCGGGTGGCCCGGTTGGCACCTTTGCTCCTACATCTGTTGATCCTAAACGCTTGCCCGTTCAACCATCCCCTTCTCAACCTTATACTTACCGTGAATGTGGCGCTGAGGAAAACGTCGCAGATATCACGACGGAAGCATTAACCAATCTTAAAAAACAAATAGACGAAACAACTCTAGGCACAAATTTTACTTTACCTGAGGTAGTGTCCGTTTTTGTAGAGATGATGAAGAAAGACTATCCATTCTTGAGCACACAACATATTTGTCAAAAAGGGGGACCTGATGGAACCTATTTTGCCAATCTGGATGTGCCTAGTTTTTTACCCTCACCTGCACAAACGGCTCAACAACAGACTTTAGGGGAAATAGGTGATTTGGAGACTGTGTTAGAAGCCAAGTGTGAAGCTTACTATAATAAATTAGGCATGCCGGATCAGCAGCATTCTCGGGTAGCAGAAGCAGGTATTGGGATTGGAAGTGCGTTAGCTATCTTTGGTATCGGTGTAAATATTTTCCATCGATTGCATGATAGGCAAGAGGTGAGAGAGGGCCGACAGAGCCGCACGTATCAAGATGCGGTGAACGAAGAAATGACTCGTTTGGCAAGAACTAATGGAACTTGGTGCCCACAGAATATTGAACAGCTAATTCCCTATAGGCAAAACATCGTAAGTAGAAATCTACGTTATTTTGGATATCTGGGCTTGGGCATTACGGCACTCATCGCTGGCGCTAAGATATATTCTGGGATGAGTACCCATAAGCTTTCAGAAGAAGAAGCAGAAGAAATCAAAACCTGTTATTCACCAACTAATTACCCTAAAAATCCAGCTCCTGATTCCGAAGCAGATAATACGGCCCTGGCCAAAGCAAAGGCTGATCTTATGGCTCGAATAGAGATGATAGGGGGAAAAGCAACGGCCTTAAGTATTGAAAATGCAAAACAAGCTTATCAAAGCCACGCTGAAGAGGAGGGTATTGGATCTTGGATTATTGGAGGGCTTGCAGTCTTAATAGGTGGATCGACAACAGCATGGGCTTTTAGCCCTTATGGAACTGGCCGCGCTGAACAAACATTGAGAAATGGAGTCAGACCTTTTGACGCCTACGATACAAGAGGTCGTTTAGAAAAATTAAAAGAAGAGGCCAAGGCAGAAGCAAGGGAAAGGTTTAATTCTTTGGTTTTAGGGGGTCAAATGGCTGTATGTAATGAAAATGAAGCTGATCAGCGTGCTCTTGAGAAGAAAGCAGCTGGGGAAACTGTTCAAGATGTAAAAGATGCTGTTGGTGGTTTTTTAGATGCCTATGGTAAATTCTGGGGGAATGCCACTCCAGAAGTGAAGGAGGCAATTAAAAAGCCAAATCAGGAAGTTGAATCTGCTCCAGATGCTGCGCAACCCGCCACCCGCGCTTCAACCCCTTTGGTCCCCGAGCGGAGTGGTCCCCGAGCGGAGTGGTCCCCGAGCGGAGTGGTCCCCGAGCGGAGTCGAGGGGTCGAGGGGTCGAGGGGTCAAGGGGCCACTCCCGATTACGCCTCCCTCCTTTCCCAAGCCCATCAAGCAGGGGGAGTAAGTGAAGTGCTTACCATTTATGCAGACCTTCGCAACGCTACCGAAAACCAAGAAGCCCTTTCGACAGCCGCCAGTGATCTTTACATCCGGAATCGGGATGAGTTTGAAGCCGTGGGAATTGTTTTTAATTCTACGAGCAGCGCTTTTGAGCCTATTTCAGATGAGCAGATAGCGGCCCAAGCATGGGATGCCTATGCTGGTGGTGATTCCAGGAAAGCCGTTGAACTTGTTGGAGGGGCGCCTCTTGCAAGTGAGGCTCCCAACGCTTCAAATTTGGCTCCCTCTACAGCTGTTTCACCCAATGGATCGGTCCCCTTTGTTCCCCCTGTTAGTTTGAAAGCACCTGCACCTGCTCCAGCTCCAGCAAGGGCCCCTCTAGGTTTAAGTCCGGTCAAGATCCGTGTTCCTTAAGTCATGGTCAATAAGGTAAAAAAAATGGGTTCCGTAAAAACAGAACAAGTTCATACTCCTTCCGCATGCACCCAACCTGAAGAAGCGCTGATTGAATTGCGTTATCCTCTTGTTAAAACAACCCAAGACATCCCCGAAGCAGTTTTTAAAATGAAGGAGACTTACCCCAACATACAAGCCAGAGATGTTTGTACCCTAGGAAATAAATATTTTTTTTCTCCCAATGGAAATCCCATTGCTGAAAAAAAACCGGATTCTTTGGAAGCCATGAGTTCGGATCAAATCATGGGAATGAGTGCGCTCGATTACGACCATTATTTCCAAAAGCATCAAGAAACCAAACTTAAGGGAGAAGTGGAATATTTGATGGCCGTTTGCAAGCCTCGTATGGACTATTCCTTAAAGGATTACGGTACCGCATTACCCGAAGTCCTTCAGGCTTCTTTTCTGCCTTTTATGAGCGATCCTAATGTTGTTTTTAGCTGGGATTATATGATTCGGATTGGGGAATCTCTCGTTCCGATGATTGTCTTATATAAGCTTACCTCCAAATTAGGGCAGCCCAAAACTCCAGGAGAATCTCTTGGATTTAATTACAAAGGCATGACGGGCGGTTTTATTTTGAATATTGTGATTGATCGAAGCCTTATGTATGCGGATGTTCCTGATGCAGCACGCCAGGTTCTTGGTCCGGCTATAACTATTGCCGCTTACGAAGTAGCGGCTTCCCCACTGATGGGGCGATACCGTTTAGCCCCCATGAACTATGGAGCCATTCCCAAATGGTATTTAGGGCTAAAGACCTCATCAGCATTATTGGACAAATTGGGGGGATATTTGCCTGAAGGCCATCAAGTTTTGCAAGCAGGTTCATTGAGCAATGACGTTGGCAGTGTGGTTCTTACAGGAACTGTTTTTTATTATTTCGATAGAACTCTTTCAAAACATTTTCCCGAGGTCTTGGCTCGTTTGGAAGCCACGGGTGCGGCTCCGCAGGTTGCGGGTGCAGCAGCAAGAGGTGTAACTGCAGTGGGAGGGCAGGGGCTTAGTCTTGGGGCCAAGGGTATTTTCTATGGAGTAAAAATTGTAAAAGGTGTTTCTGTTGTTTCCCTGGGGGATGCCCTAGGAGGGATGGGAATTGATTTATATATCATGGCCGACAAGGACCCGGATGTCAGATTGCTCAAATTTGCTTTTGACCAAATGCCGCCACAAGAAGATTACCCTGATACTTTGGAATTTCTTTTCCCTACCGCCATTAAAGCAGGCGAAGCACGGGCCTATCAAGATGACCAAGACTATGGCAATAAAGTCACTAAAGCGGCCCAAAATTTGGTTAATGAAAGTAAAAAATTTACTGAATTAATGGAGGGGATTCTGTTGGATCAGGCAATGATCCATGTTGCAAAGGAAGGAGTTCTCGATGAAAGAAGGCTCAAAGGTTTTTTGGCTGAATACTACAAAAAATATGGGGATAATCTAGCAGGCCAATATGATCGCTTAAAAAAAACCGGACACCGTGTTTGGTCAGGGGTGTCGCTTACAGAGCTTATTGATGAAAAAGGGCAATTTAACTTTCATGACATGAAAATATACCTCATTAATTTGGCTGCACGTCGCAAGGAGGTGGTCGAAAAAGAATTTAATAAACGCTGTGAAAAGTTGGGGCTTATGGAATTGAAAAATGGCCGTTTGGAAATTGTAAAGATGGAAGATATCCCAAAAGATCCAAATCCAGAAAAAGAGGCACGCTTAAAGGCTTATCGTAAGGATTTTCTTTTGGGCGGTGCTTTTGGGAGATACAGAAATCAAATTGATGGTTACGCCAAGTTAATAGAAGTTCTCCATAACTCGGACAAAACTCCCACTTTACAAGACAAGCAATTGATCGCTTTGCTATTAAAGACAATTCATTCGCAGGGGGTATGAAAGAATTTTTCATCAGCGATTTCCCCCCCTTATCGATACCAATCTTCAACCAGTAATTCAGGAATAGCTTCGAAATGCTTTGTGTTGTGAGTGATCAGGATGCAGTCGTGGTGAATGGCGATTGCGGCAATGGCCAGGTCCATATCGGCAATGGGGGCGCCTTTCTGCTTAAGATGGGCCTTAAGGCGGCCAAAAATTTTGGCCGTGTGTTTGTTAAAATTAAAAATCTCCAGTTTTTCGATATTTTTTTGAATGGCTTTAAGATTTTCCTGAACTTTTTTCGATTGAAAAATCCCAAAATAGAGCTCGGCTACAGTGATGGAAGAAAGAGAAATCTGGCTATCCCCGACCTCATCTATTTTTTGTTTGATGGATTTGTTTCCTGCCGAAAGGAAAATATAGGTGTCTGTGTCGAAAAGATAGGGCATGGGCTATTCGAACCGCGGGCTATTCAAGCGGCCGTGATGGATATTTTTTAAAAGCTCTTGGGCCTCGTCAGGCTTTAAAACACCAAAGACCTCATCAAAGATGCCTTGGGGTTTTTGTAGGGATTTGTGGTGAAACGGGCTCATCACGTTCTGAGGTTGTTCAAATGCTTCACGCCCCTCAAAGGCATCTAAGATTTCATCAGGAAGGGGATCATTAAAATCATCAGGGACTGTAAAATCCCCTTTGGCCAAGCCCAAGGGTCTTTTTTTTACGGCTTGTTTCTTGATAGGGCTTAGCTCGGCAATGGGTTTATTATGGGAAGAAATAATAATAGTTTCACCGGCTTGTACTCTTTTAAGGATGGCTGAGAAATTCTTTTTTGTTTCGTAAATGTTGATTTGAATCATGGGTTAGACTATAAATCAGGTCAAGTATTAGGTCAATATTTACTTGAGAACCTATTTTGAGGACCTTACCACATACAAATCCATGGTTCGAGGGGCATGTCCAAATAAGGATATCTTGTCCAAGTAGGAGACACCCTGAGGCTCTCGAAAGGTGTGCTTTATTCCTGCCCTAAATTCCGCACCTTTCATTTATCCCCTACGCTCGTTGGCTTCGGGGACGAGCCTTGCTGGGTCAAAACCCTCCGCCTTAGGCGGAGAATCTTGGGTCCAGGGCTTGCCCTGGGGTGCATACCATTGATCTAAAATCCCCCCTGAAGAAAGAAGTTCTTTGATGCTATCGTTTTTTGATTCCCAAGGTCGCGTCCGTGACGCGCAGGCCTTGGATGTATACGCTCGGACTCTTTCAAAACATTAACCCGGATTCAAAATTAACTCCTTGGTTTTCATAAAACCTCTGTTAAAATGCTTTTTTATGAAGCTTGGTTTTAAATCCATTCAGGAGATATTGAGCAAACATCCCCAAGTTCTTTTTTCCTATCTTTTTGGCTCATTCGCCAAAGGCAAAACCCATGCCGCCAGTGATTTGGATATTGGGGTTTATGTTTCTGAAAACAATGAAGTCAAACGCGAAGCTCTTCTTGATTCCATTTATAATGATCTGGTCAAGTCAAAATTACCGGCATCGCTTGATCTGGTTGACTTAAGAAAATTGCCATCCCATGTTAGCTATGAAATTGTGGCCAAGGGCCAAATCTTGATGTGCCGTGATGAAAAAGAGCGGATTGAATTTTCTTGTCGCGTGCTTCGGGAGTATTTCGACATGGAATACTATCGCCAGCGTTATTATAAAAAGATGATGGATCGCATTGAAGGAGGACGCTTTGGTCATCTCTAAGACAGTCATTTTAGAACGGCTCAAAAAATTGGAGCAATGTTTAAAACGCCTGAAAACAATGGCCCAGATTTCAGAGGCTGATTTTCTTGGATCGTGGCGGGACCAGGACATTGCTGATAGAAACCTGCAATTGGCGGCAGAAGCTGTTTTTGATATTGCCAACCATATTATTTCAGAAAAAGGCTATGAAATGCCGACGACATTGGAAGAAACCTTTCCGGTTCTGCAAAAGAACGGCATTCTCTCAGAGAATTTATATCAGAGATTACAGGGGCTGGGACGTTTTCGAAATCTTATTGTGCATGAATATATGACTATCGATTACCACAAGATTTATTCCTATCTTCAGACTCACCTGGTTGATTTTGAAGCATTTGCCGCCGAAATAGGGCAATTCTTGAAAAAATCCTGAAAATTTATCCTTCGACAAAAACTCGGCCCCTTGGGGCCGAAATAAAATGACGGATAACCCTGAGCGAATCCCGCATTGCGGGATGAGTCGAAGGGTGGCTCAGGATGAAACTCGGGGGCTTGCCCCCGAGTTCTTCATTTCCCCACAAAATTCGGAGTGCGTTTTTGACGGATGGCGGCAATGCCTTCTTTAATGTCTTGAGTGGCAAAGCAGGTGGCTTGGGCGGCGGAATCATAAATGAACATTTGCTCCAGGGTTTTGTGCATGGCCATTTGAATGCCTTTTTTGATAAGCCTTACCGGCACGGGGCCGTTTTGGGCTATTTTGGTGGCGATACTTTTCACATAGTCCATCAAGCTTTCAGCGGCCACTGCATCGTTAAGCAGGCCATAGTCAAGGGCCTGTTCCGCTTCAAAAACATTCCCTGTCAAAAGAATTTCAGAAGCCATGGTGGGCCCCACCAGGCGGGTGATGAGATAAGTGCCCCCCATGCCGGGGGCCAGGCCAAGGCGGGCAAAATTAGCCCCCAATTTGGCCGTGGTGGCGGCATAGCGAAGGTCGCAGGCCAACGCCAGGCAAAAGCCGGCTCCCACTGCGGGGCCGTTAATGGCGGCAATCACGGGGATGGGTAGTTTGCGAATTTCAAGAAATGTTTTATAAAAATTCTGTAATTCTTTCTGGTTGGTGGCTTTTTTCTTCTTGATTTTGGATTCCAGCATTTCAAGATTGCCACCGCTTGAAAAAGCGCGTCCGGCGCCTGTAATAATGACCACGCGAATTTGGGGATCTGATTTGATCTGTTTTAAAATGGCCCCAAAAGCCTTGCCCATGGTTTCATCCATGGCATTCAAAGTTTCAGGGCGGTTGAAGGTGAGGGTGGCGATATTTTTTTCAACTTGAAATAAAATGGGTTCGTTCATAGAAGTTGAATCCTCTGAAAGAGTCTCAAATTTTTCCAATTCATGGTTCGACAGGCTCACCATGTCCAATGTATAGCTTATCGAAGGGTTTAACTATGTCATCTTTTCAATCCCAATTCTTGGGACGAATTTCTTATGCCGAAGCTCTTGGGTTAATGCAAGAATTTAAAGCGAAGCGGCAGAATAACGAAATAGGGGACCAGATTCTCTTTTTGGAACACCAAGCTGTCGTCACCATGGGAAGAAAACCTTCCGAAAAAGATTTATATCTTAAGAAAGAAGAGCTTCTTAAAAAAAATATCGATTTTGTCAAAACAGATCGGGGTGGCAAGCTTACTTACCATGGGCCTGGGCAGTTGGTGATTTATTTTGTTTTTGATATTCAAAAACGGGGATATTCCATTGAAGAGTGGGTTTGGAATGTGGAGGAAGGGGTCAGAAAGTTTTTGAGCGAGAAGGGAGTTGAGTGTGAGCGGGATGAGGATAATCCGGGGTTGTGGGTGAGGGCGGCTCACGAACCGCCCCTACAAAAAATTTGCTCCGTAGGATTTCATGTTTCTAAAGGGGTGACAACCCATGGTGTGGCCCTGAATCTTGATTGTGATCTAACCCCTTTTGGTTATTTTTTACCGTGTGGTGTTGAAGGCAGAGGAATAACCAGTGTTTTAAAAGAGACAGGGAAAAAATTGTTCTTGGAAGAAGCCGCAAAAGAAATTGAAGGTATTTATCGGGGGTTGTTTACGTAGGGGCGCCGCTTGCCGCGCCCCCCATGCACCCTCACCCCAACCAGATCGATTCCCGTTTTTTAAGGCGTTTGTTGATCATGCTTTGAATGGTCTGTCTTACTTCTTCTGAAAGACGGTTGATAAGCAAGTCGTCATTTAAACCCTGTTCCCCATATTTTTCGTAGGAAATAGCGGGGGCGTATTGGATGTCCCATTTGGCAGGAAGCGGGATAAGCCCAAAAAGCCCAAGCCAGGGGAAGGTGGGGGTAAAGGGGATGAAGGGGACCCCAATGGCCTTTGCCAGGGAATTGGATTTGAAAATGACGGGATGAATTTCTTCAGCCCCGATGACGGCCGTGGGAACGATGGGGCTTTTGGTTTTCATGGCCAGCTTTATGAAGCCACCCCGACCAAAACGCTGAAGTTTATAACGGTTTTTAAAACTTTTACCGATTCCCTTGACGCCCTCAGGAAACACAATGACCGCGTGCCCGGCTTTAAGAAGCAATTCGGCATTTTCCGGGCAGGCACGCACCCCACCCAGCCGATGCATGGCTGTTCCCAGAAAGGGCATGTGATAGGCAAAATCTTCGACCAAAAATCGGGCATCCTCGCGCACGGGGTGGTCATTCATAATGGCTACTTTAAGCATGGAGCCATCCCAGGGAATGGTTCCTGAATGATTGGCGACAATAAGGGCGGGGCCCTCATCGGGAACATGATGCATATCCCAGGTATTGACCCGCCAATAGGTTTGATACATGAAATCAAAAAAAGGTTTTACTTTTTCAATCAACCGCCGGTCCATGCCGAAGAGATCCACTTCTTCTTCATATTCCTGGTTGCCTAAACTCTGGATGACGTTTCGATAAAAATCAAAAGTGAACACCTTCACCAGTTGCGAGGTGAGGTTTTTGACCAATTCAAGACGGTCTTTTTCTTCTTGTTCCAGTTTTTCTTGAATGGATAGAAAATTGAAGGTTTTCTGAACACGGGCCTCCAATTGTTCGGCAAATTGTTCCAGCTCGCATCGCAATTGCAGTTCGCCTAGCTTGTGGGAAATTTTTTTGTTGATAAGGGTGCTTAAATCATTGTCTGCCATTTCTATGGATTGGGCTAAACTTTGGGGAAGCGTGTTTAAGCTTTCATCAAGATTCTTGGCGAGGTTTTCAAAAATGGGTGGAGATTCTTTTCTGTTTTTACCACGATAGAAAGAAAGCACTTTGGGATTTTGTTTTAACGGTTGTTCCATATAATATCCCCCTTTATCCCGCTACGCGGTGATAAAGGGGGATGATACGGGGGAAACCTACGCCTCAATCAACTGAATTTCCCGCAATTTTTCCGCCCCCACAAAACTGATCAGGGCTTCCTTGGAGGAAAAACCTGGGTTGAATTCCAGAATTTTTTTTGCCTTGGAACCGTCAGCCACATACGTATACCGCAAAAAATCGACATGCGAGCCGGGGGCCGGGGATAAATCGGCGAGCCAGGCCAATTGCACCAGTGTTTTAAAGCCGAATTGGGGCAGTTGAAAATTGACCCTTCCGCAAATTTTGATGACCCGCGACAAGGGAAGCACCCCATCCCCCACAATATTAAAAATGCCGGGGCAATTTTTTTGAAGAGCCAGCTTGAAAGCCTTCATCAGGTCTTCTTCATGTAAAAACTGGACAAGGGGGTCAAACCCCAAAATGGTGGTGACAAACAAATTTCTTAAAAAACGGGTTTTATAACTATTAACCGTGGGCCCCAAAATGGTGCATGGGCGCAGAATGGTGGCGGTGCATGAGGGATGTTTTTTTGAAAAATTCAAAACTTGTTTTTCTGCATCGATTTTATCGGTCAAGAAAGGTCCTTGCTGGAATCCTTTTGGCTCATGAACGTCTTCCTGCAAAAAATTCGGGTTTTTGATGGAAGCCCCATAAACATCAGTCGTAGACGCTAAAATAATTTTTCTAATGCGAGCTTCGGCGCATGCATTAAGGACATACATCGTTCCCACAGAAACAAGTTCATGGGCATACGAAGGATTTTTTGGGGGCGTTACCGGTAGGGCGCAGTGTAGCAAGGTATCGCATTGTTCCCTTTTAAGGATGTCCGCCAATCGCGCATCGGCTAAAGTTTCGGTGAGATCAAGGTGATAGTATTTCGTTTTTTTGGATTCGTAAGCCGCTTCTTTGGTGTCAAGGGCGATCAATTGTTCCACGGAGGGATCTTTTTCCAGCGTATCAAGCAGGCAAGATCCGATAAACCCCGCTGATCCCGTAATGGCCACGCGGGAGGAGGTGGTCTTTATTGCTGACGGGTTTTTCTTTTTATCGGCCATGAGGACTAAAACCCTCTACCCCCTGTTGTCCCCTCCTTCGACAGGCTCAGGACGGCGCTTACAAAGGGGGACAGAAGAATGAGTGAATCCCCTACAAAGAGGGACAGTTTTTAGTCTCCCCTCCTTTATAAGGAGGGGATTACCCATCATTCTCCCCTCCTTGTTAAGGAGGGGATTAAGGGGAGGTAGAATTCAAATTTCCTAAGTTTCCCATTTTACTTTTTTATAAAAATAAAAAGTGATCAAAAACATGCTGCCGTCTGAAATAACACCGACAAGATAAGCCAGGGAATAACCCTGCTTGAAGTAAAAAACAAAAAAGAAGAAGGTTGAGACGAATTTGGAAATTAAAAAGGGGATGACAAAATCAATATTGCGGCGAATATCTTTTTGGGCCCAATAACAAAGAAAAATAAGAACCACCATGAGCGACAAGGTTAACGTCAGCCAGAAAAACTCGCTCGGTTCGTTAATCAGGGGAAGTTTGGGAAAAAAACGCGTGGACACTTTATTGATGCTTATGAGCAATTGATTCCCAAAGAAAAGAAAAAAGACCCCGGCTGACCCAAGAATAAGCATCCATGTTTGAAGAAGATTTTTAAGGTTTTTTTCGGCGGGGGTTAATTCCATTGGAAATACTTATCTCATAAATAACAGAAGGGGGCAATGCTGGAATTATGTTAGCCGACAATCTTCCCCATCCCCACAATCCCATGGCATTTGGAATGTGTGGCAACAATAAATTTCGTAGGGGCGAGGTTTCCTCGCCCAAAACTCTTTTTCAATTTTCTCCATTCCTCCGCAATATTTTTTAAGGGGATGTAAGCCACGCCGTAAACCAATGCGGTGCAAAAAAAGGTGTGGATAGTTGTAGTTGGACCCTGAGCGGAGTGGGCCCTGAGCGGAGTCGAAGGGTTGAAGGGTCGCAGAACTTTCTTAAAATGTTCCCGAAAATCCCAAGTGCGTGGGGCTTGGGTGTGGGGGCAAATAGTGGGCTCGTCACAATCTAAGGGACAGATCCAAGTTGCAAAACTTGTCGCTACAATTCCGGAATCGAAATTTTTTTGGTAGGGGGTGTTAAGGGATTGATTGTAAGGAATGATTTCTGTTTTAAATCCTTCTTTCTCCAAGAGCTCTAAAAAAACCTTAAAAAAAACATGGGGGGCAGTGTGGTCGGGAATGAGGATGTCATTCTCATCAACGGTATAAACCCAAGGGCAAGCCTTGGAAGATTCTCCGCCTAAGGTGGAGGGTTTTGACCCGGCAAGGCGCGTCCCCGAAGCCAACGAGCGTAGGGGATCAAAACCCTGATTAAGAATATCGACGATAAATTGGGAATAAGATTTTTTAATGATTTGATTCGGATGTTTTTTTTCTGCCAGGGAATTTGGTTTGTCATCAACAAAGAACAGGGATTTGAAATCGATAAGCCCTTCTTTTTTGGCCCTGATTAATTTTTGCCCGTAATCGAGCGAGAGTTTGTGGGTGCCGAGGATGTAAATAGAGTGAAGGGAGAACATTAGCCATTTCCTCAAATGACGGGCCTTCGACTTCGCTCAGGCATCGGTCTCTAAGCAGAGTGGTCCCCGAGCGGAGTCGAGGGGGCGAAGTGACATCAACACCCCATCAATAATTCCGTCTCCCCCATTAAATATTTGTCAATCGACTTCGCACATTCCCGCCCTTCGGCGATGGCCCAGACGATGAGGGACTGGCCGCGCCGGGCGTCTCCTGCGGCAAAGATGCCGGGGACGGAAGACATTTTTGTTTCATCGGTTTTAATGTTGCCACGCGCATCAAGAACTAGGCCTGCTTCTTCGATGGCGCCTTTTTTTTCAGGCCCGACAAACCCCAAAGCCAAAAGGACAAGATCGGCCTCAAGCGAGAATTCACTTCCGGGGATTTCTTTAAACGATGGGCGTTCAGAAGGGGAGGACGGCTTTATCCATTCAAGATGGACGCAATTAATTTTTTTAATGACACCATTTTCTCCTGAAAAGCTTTTGGTCAAAATGGAATATTCACGAGCCCCCCCTTCGTCGTGGGCCGGTGAAGTTCTGTAAACAAGGGGCCATTGGGGCCAGGGGTTGTCAAAATCACGTTCTTTGGGAGGTTGGGGCAAAAGTTCAATTTGATGAATCTGTTTGGCCCCTTGACGGTGGGCGGTTCCCAGACAATCAGCTCCTGTATCACCACCCCCAAGGATGATGACGTTTTTTCCATGGGCGGTAATTTGATTTTCAATTTTTTCTCCGGCATTCACCCGGTTTTGCTGGGTAAGATATTCCATGGCCGGATGAATGCCTTTAAGTTCGCGTCCGGGAAGGGGCAGATCACGCGCCTGGGTAGAACCCATGCACAGAGCAATGGCATGATAATCTTTTTGAAGAGCTTTAAACGGCATGGTCTTGCCAATGGAAACACTTGTTTTGAAAACAACCCCTTCGGCCTCCATTTGCTTGATGCGTTGGTCAATACGCCATTTTTCCATTTTAAAATCGGGGATTCCATAACGGAGTAAACCCCCAATGCGGTCATCGCGTTCAAAGACAGTCACTTCATGACCCACGCGGGCCAATTGTTGCGCACAGGCAAGGCCGGCCGGGCCTGAGCCCACAACAGCTACCTTTTTACTGGTTAATTTTTTTGCAGGCTGGGGTTTGACCCATCCACTTTTAAAAGCATGATCGATAATATTAAACTCGATATATTTAATAGTGACGGGCGGTGCGTTAATTCCAAGTACACACGCCCCTTCGCATGGGGCCGGGCACAAGCGGCCGGTGAATTCAGGAAAATTATTGGTGGCATGCAAACGGTCGATGGCGTCTTTCCAGCGGTTACGATAAACAAGATCATTCCAATCGGGGATCAAATTACCCAAAGGGCAGCCTTGATGACAAAAGGGGACGCCGCAGTCCATGCAACGGGCTCCCTGGCGCTTGATGGAGTCTTCCGGGAATTCCTTGTAGATTTCCTTGTAGTCGTGAACCCTTTCCTGAATGGAACGTTCAGGGGTGCCTTCACGAGGGTATTCCATAAAACCGGTAGGCTTACCCATACATGGCCTCCCTTTCGGAAATTCCCAATTCCTTCATTTTTTTCCTGATTTCAATGAGGGCCGTTTTGTAATCTCTTGGCATTACTTTTACAAATGAAGCCACTTCTTTATTGAAGTTGGCCAAAATTTTCTGAGCAGAAGTACTTTGCGTATAATCAAAATGATTTTGAATAAGGTTTTTGAGGGTTAAAATATCATCCTCATCAACAACAGGGTCTAAATCCACCATGTCCGGATTGCAGTTTTGTTTGAATGTCTTTTTTGGATCGTAAACATAAGCAACGCCTCCGCTCATGCCCGCAGCAAAATTGCGGCCGGTAGGTCCCAAAACAACCACGCGACCGCCGGTCATGTATTCACAGGCATGGTCTCCCACGCCTTCAACCACGGTATGAGCCCCACTGTTACGAACACAAAAACGCTCCCCAGCCACCCCATAAAAATAGGCTTCTCCTTTGGTCGCTCCATAAAGGACTACATTACCTATGAGGATGTTCTTTTCAGGAACAAAAGGGGATTTTTTGGATGGGTAGATGATGATTTTTCCTCCAGAAAGCCCTTTACCAACATAATCATTGGCATCGCCTTCCAAGGTAAGAGTGATTCCGGAAGGGAGAAAAGCCCCAAAACTTTGACCAGCCGAACCATTAAACTTAATAGAGATGGTATCTTCCGGTAACCCATTACTTCCATGAAGACCTGTCAACTCACTTCCTAACATAGTGCCCGTGGTACGGTTGGTATTGTTGATGGGCATTTCAAAAGCCACTTTCTTCTTGTTTGACAGGGCCGCTCGCGATTTTTCAATTAAAACATTGTCCAAGACTTTGTTCATGCCATGATCTTGCCGGGTAACACATCGGATAGCAACTTCAGGTCCAATCTTTTGCTTGTAGAAAATTGATGAAAAATCGAGTCCTTTAGCTTTCCAATGCTCAAGGGCACCATCAACATCAAGCAGATCGCTTCTGCCAATCATTTCATTTAAGGTTCTAAACCCAAGTCCGGCCATGATTTCGCGCAATTCCTGGGCGACAAAATAGAAAAAATTCACCACGTATTCAGGTTTTCCTGTAAATTTTTTGCGAAGCTCGGGGTTTTGGGTGGCCACACCAACGGGGCAGGTATCCAAGTGACAAACACGCATCATAATGCACCCCACCGTCACCAGCGGAGCTGTTGCAAATCCAAATTCTTCAGCCCCCAGAAGCGCCCCGATGGCCACATCGCGACCGGTTTTTAATTGGCCATCGACTTCCACCCGGATGCGATCACGCAAATTGTTGCGAACTAGGGTTTGCTGGGTCTCAGCCAGGCCCAGTTCCCACGGTGTGCCCGCATGTTTAATGCTTGTTAAAGGAGAAGCCCCCGTTCCTCCGTCATAACCGGCGATAAGAACAAGGTCGGCGTGCGCTTTGGCCACACCGGCAGCCACCGTGCCCACGCCCACTTCGGAAACCAGTTTGACACTGACACCGGCCCTTGGATTAGAATTTTTTAAATCAAAAATAAGCTGGGCCAAATCCTCAATGGAATAAATATCGTGATGGGGTGGGGGAGAAATAAGCCCGACTCCAGGAGTTGAATAACGAACTTTTGCAATCCAAGGCCATACTTTTTTACCCGGAAGCTGACCGCCTTCGCCGGGTTTGGCTCCCTGGGCAATCTTAATCTGCAGCTCATCGGCATTGACTAGATATTCGCTTGTTACTCCAAAACGTCCAGAAGCCACCTGTTTAATGGCACTGCGCCGGAGATCACCATTGGCATCGGGTTTAAAGCGAGCAGGGTCCTCACCACCTTCCCCGGTATTTGATTTGCCGCCCATGCGGTTCATGGCGATGGCCAATGTTTCGTGGGCTTCTTTACTGATGGAACCATAGGACATGGCTCCTGTTTTGAAATGTTTGACGATACTTTCAACCGATTCAACTTGGTCTAAGGCAATGGGATTGGATTTCTTGAATTTAAAAAGCCCGCGTAAAGTACATAATTTTTTGGCCTGGTTATTAACCAGGGCGGCATATTCCTTGTACACGTCATAGCGGTTGGACTTGGCGGCATATTGAAGCTTGGCCACGGTATCCGGATTTAACAAATGGGCTTCCCCGTCACGCCGCCATTGATAGCTTCCCCCCGGTTCAAGCATGGGGTCCTGTGAAAGGCGTTCGGGGAAGGCGCGACGATGGTTTATAAGCACTTCACGGCCTATTTCTTCCAACCCGATTCCTTCAATGCGGGAAGCTGTGTGGGTAAAATAGTCATCAATGACTTCCTTGTTTAATCCGATGGCTTCAAATATTTGGGCCCCGCGATAACTTTGAATTGTGGAAATGCCCATTTTGGACATCACCTTGACCAACCCTTTTTTGACCGCTTTTCGGAAATGGGCCACCGCTTTCTCGTGGGGCATTTCCAATGTTTTTTCACGAATAAGATCATCAAATGTTTCAAACGCCAAATAGGGGTTGATCGCTCCGGCCCCGTAACCGACCAACAGACAGAAATGATGGGATTCGCGCGGTTCCCCTGTTTCCAGTACAAGGCCTGTTTTGGTTCGCTCGCCCTTACGCACAAGAAAATGATGCAATCCGGCTGTAGCCAAAAGGGATGGAATGGGAGCCAAGTCGTGACTCACACCACGGTCGGACAAAATGATGATGTTGGCCCCTTGATGAATGGCTTGCAGGGCCTGTTTGAAAATATTCTGAAGACTTTTTTCCAGCCCTTTGACTCCTTCAGAGGCCGTAAACAGCATGGGAATGGTTTTTGACTTGAACCCCTGATGCTCATTGTCTTCAAGTTGTTTGAGGCGTGCCAGTTCGTCGTTGTCGATGATGGGATTGACCAGTTTTATTTGATGACAGCTTTGCTCGCCCGGATTGAGCAAATTACCCTCGGCCCCAATGCTTGTGTCCACCGAAGTGACCAATTCTTCACGGATGGCATCAAGGGGTGGGTTGGTGACCTGGGCAAAAAGTTGCTTAAAATAAGAAAACAGATTTTGGGGACGTTCGGACAAAACGGCCAAGGGAGCGTCATTCCCCATGGAACCAATGGCTTCTTCGGCATTTTGCGCCATGGGCAGCATGAGAAGGCGGACATCTTCTTGGGAATATCCAAAAAGAATTTGGCGTTGGGTGATTCCTTTGTGGTTGGTTTCGGGCATGGTCTTGGCTTTGGGCAGATTTTCAAGAGGAATCAGATTGTTTTGAAGCCATGTTCCATAAGGGTTTTGGGAAACAAGCTTTGTTTTTAATTCTTCGTCGTCAATGATGCGGCCGGCTTGGATATCCACAAGAAACATGCGCCCTGGTTGTAAGCGACCTTTCAGGACAATATTTTCAGGGGGAATATCAAGAACCCCCACTTCGGAAGCCATGATGACCAAATCATCTTTGGTGACATAATAGCGGGAAGGTCGCAGACCGTTACGATCTAAAATAGCCCCAATCATTTTTCCGTCTGTAAAGGCAATCGAGGCAGGACCATCCCAGGGTTCCATCAGGCAGGAATGATATTCATAAAAATCTTTTTTGGCCTGACTCATGGTGGTATGCCCGCTCCAAGCTTCCGGGATCATCATCATGACAGCATGGGGCAGGCTATAGCCCCCCATCACCAACATCTCGAGGGCATTATCAAAACTAGCTGAGTCGGAACCGCCTTCCCGGATGACCGGCAACACCTTTTCAATTTCATTTCCAAAAAGGGGCGATTTAAAAAGCGCCTCACGGGCACGCATCCAGTTTATGTTTCCGCGCAAAGTGTTGATTTCGCCGTTGTGACAGATGTAGCGAAAAGGGTGGGCCAACTCCCAATTGGGAAATGTATTTGTGCTGAAACGCGAATGAACAATGGCCAAGGCCGATTTAAAATGAGGATCGGCAAGATCAGGAAAATAAGGGCCCAATTGGTTTGAAATGAGCATCCCCTTGTAAACAAGGGTGTGGTTTGAAAGGGAAGGAATATAAAAAGCCTTGGAATTTTTCAGCCCTGATTCTTTGATGGCACTTTCAAAAGTCTTGCGAATGATAAACAGGCGTCGTTCGAAAGCGACACTTTCTTCACCTGGAAGAAGAGGGCCTTTTTTCCCCATGCCCACAAAAACCTGCTTCATGTGGGGCATGGCTTCCAGGGCGGTTTTCCCAAGCATGGTGGGATTTACGGGGACATCCCGCCAGCCAAGAATTTCCTGTTTTTGTTCTTTGATGATTTTTTCCAAAAGCTTCATGCCGGCGCTTTGCTGATGGGAATCTTGGGGCATGAAAACAAAGCCAACACCATAATGGCCTTCCGAGGGCAAAGAGATTTTAAGGTTTTTGGCCTCACGGTTTAAGAATTCGTGGGGGAGTTGAATGACAATGCCGGCCCCATCGCCTGTGTTTGTTTCGCAACCACAAGCCCCACGATGCTCAAGATTGCTTAAGGCCTGAAGGGCTTTTTGAATGATATCGTGGGATTTTTTTCCCTTCATGTGGACGACAAAGCTCACCCCGCAAGCATCATGCTCAAAGGCAGGGGAATACAATCCCTCGGTGATATTGGGTTTTGAACTTGTCGCCATAAGCTAAGAATTAATTAAAAATTCCCTTAAGAACCAAACGTGGCAAAGGGAGCCACTTATTTCTTAAAAAGGGAAGGATTTCAAGGCAATTTTTCAGATTTCTCCGTTTTTTTACGGTGCAATACCCAAAAAAGAGGAAGCGCGATCCAGGCAAGATCGGCCAAGGCCAGGAACCATTGGCGAAGGAAAAGAGTGATCAGCCAATTGAACGCAAAAATTCCGAAATATAAATAAACACCGTAGGGGCGCTGCTTGCTGCGCCCATCATACGGCAAATTGCGGGCGCAGCAAGCAGCGCCCCTACACAAAAGAATATTTATTCCCACAATCAAGAACGCCGTTAAAAACCAACCGGCAAAATTGAAGAAGGGGATGCCAAAATAAAAACCGGGATGGGGGTAGTGGTAAATCTTTCCCAAAAACCATTGTTCTCCCATGTTGGATAAAGGATCGACAATGATATCGAGAATGGTGGTGAAAAGGGCGGCGAGGAGGGGAAGACGTAGCTCGTGAGTTCGTAAGCTCGTCGCTCGTCGCTCGTCATTCGGGGTCCCCGTATTACGAGCAACGAGCAACGAGCGACGAGCAACGAACTCCGCCACACTATACCCCGCAAAACAAAGAAAGACATAAGACATCGAATCCCAAACGGGGACACCCCAATTAAGCCATTCCCCTTGAAGGTTTTCATAAATATAAAAATACCATCCATAGGGAAAACCGGTTCGAATCGAAAGCCCTTCAGAAATCCATGCGATGAAATAACCGACAATCAAAAACTGAAACGTAAAACGCCACCCGTGACTGCGTATGGCAATGAAAAGATAAGTGAGTAAAAAAAGAGTGACATACCACCGGTGCGAGAATGTGTAGAAAAGAATATCCATTTTGTAGGGGCGCCGCTTGCCGCGCCCATTATTGGAAAAACATTAGGGCGCGGCAAGCAGCGCCCCTACGGTATATTGTTTCACCTGAATTTTTAGGGCCTCATCAATGGAATGACAGGAAAACCCCAATTCGTTTTTAGCCTTGGTGGTATCCATATAAAAAGGAATCCTGACAGAACGTATTCCTTCAAGAGTTCCCAAGGGAGTGTTGCCGGTAAATAAAGCCAGTTTTTCCATAAGTCCACTTGTAAGGCAGGCCAACCCATACGGAATTTTAAAACCCAATCTGGCTTGATGGGAATTGGCCGCCACTTTCTTGTAAAAGATTTCAAAGCTTAGATTGGGGCCCCCCAAGATATACCGATGGCCCCTTAACCCGTCTTGCATGGCTTGAAGATGACCTTTCACCAAGCTGCGCACATCCACCATGTTAAACCCGGTGGGGTAATAAAAACGCCCCATTTTTTTTTGAAGAATCATCCGGATGAGAAATCCCACAGGGCTTGGCAAAAAATCTCCGGGGCCCACGGGCATGGTGGGGTTTACAATGACGGCATGACGTTTCTGGGCATATTCCAAAACTATTTTTTCTGCGGCAATTTTGCTTCGGGTATAAGGGCCGGGAGCATTGCTTTCTTCCAGAAGATGGTTTTCGGAAGCAGTGGGGTTTTGGTTGGTTCTTTTCAGAACTTCAGAAGAGCTTGTATGAACCAAGCCTTCAACATGATGTTTTAAGCAGGCATCACAGACATGTTGGGTCCCCTTGATGTTGATTTCTTCATGGTCTTTTCTTCGTTTTGTCCCCAAATGACTCAAGGCTGCCAAATGAAAAACATGGGAGGCTCCGGAAACAGCCTTGGACACATCGTTTTTGTTTCGAATGTCCCCCAAAAAAATTTCCAGACGATTACTTGCCAAAATAGGGTTTCCATTTTCAGGGTGGCGTAAAGGATCCGAGGGCAACATAAAAGCCCTAATGCGACTTTGGGTTGATTTGAGAAGATGAAGAATGAGATTGGAGCCGATAAAACCGCTGGCCCCCGTGACAAGGATGAGTTTCATGATTTTTCTTCTTCGTAGCTGGCACGGATCATCTTGATGAAAACCTGAAGAAGGGCCGGGTCCCACTGTCCCGAGCTTAATTCTCTTTCAAAGATGGCGGCTGATTGAATGGGAGAAATGCCCTTGCGATAGGGGCGGTTGGAGGTCATGGCGTCAAAGGCATCGGTAATGGCACAAATGCGGGCGCCCAGAAAAATCTCTTCGCCTTTTTGGCCGTCAGGGTCTCCCTTGCCATCCCAACGTTCATGGTGGTTGCGAATGATGGGAAGCAGGGTTTTAAATGATTTGAGATTTTTGCAGATTTCGTAGCCGCGGGTGGGGTGTGTGCGGATATGCGCAATTTCTTCCTGGGTCAGTTTGGTTTCTTTATTCAGGATGGCTTCCTTGACTCCCACTTTTCCGATATCGTGCAATAAGGCACCGCGTTTTAAGTCTTCCAACTCTTGTTCGGCCAAGCCCAGTTGTTTCCCCAAGAGGACGGAATATTTTGAAACGCGTTCCGAATGGCCGCGCGTATACACATCTTTGGCTTCCAAAGCGTCTGCCAATGTAAAAACAACCGACTCGCAACTATCCAGTTCATTATAAAGTTGCTTTACACGAATAAGCGACTTAACCCGGCTGATGAGTTCCAGCTTGTTATAGGGTTTCATCAAAAAATCATCCGAACCAAGTTCAATGGCCTTGATTTTGTCATCAATTTCCTTGAGGGCTGTCACAATAATGATGGGGATAAATTGGGTTTCGGGGTTACTTTTCAGAAGCCGGCATACCTCATAGCCGCTCATGCGCGGCATCATTAAATCCAATAGAATTATGTCGGGAGGATCTTTTTTGACACATTCCAAGGCATCTTCCCCGCCATAGCACTTGGTGATGGCATAGTTAAAAGGTTTAAGCTGCACGGAGATAAGTTCAACATTGGTGGGATTATCGTCCACAACCAGCACTTTGGGCCGATTATCTGTTGATTTATTAAGGAGGGGAACATCGATGCTGGCAGGGTTTTGCATAAGTTCAGGCATTTTAGAAGATTCAAGCTTGAACTAAAAGGCTTTTTTTTGTAAGAAGGGGGCATGTTTAAGCTTATCAAGTTTGTTTTTTGGGTTTGTGCTGTCATTATCCTTGCTTACTTCATGACGGATATTCGTATTGGAGGTAAAACAATCAAGGAAAATGTGGATGAGTTTTTCAAATCTCCCCAGGGGGAAGGTTTGAGTGAAAAAGCCAAAACCTGGGTGGAGGAGAAAATAGAATTTGTCTTTGGAAACATGACGAAGGGGAAGGTGATGCAAACCATTGAAGAACACCAAGACATTTTGGATGAACCGAAAAAAAAATCCCCCGAGGAGATCGAACAAGATGACCGAAGCAAGCTTAAAGATATTTTTCGTGAGAATACCAAATGAAGCTTCCCGCGGCAAGCTGCGGGGTATCAAAGCGGAATTGCGCCATAGCCAACCCGCCTTCGCTACAGCTTCGGCGCGGTTCGCATCTTTTGGAAACCCTGCAGCAAGCTGCGGGGTATTGGCGGAGGCGAATAACAAAGGAGATAAAAAATGACTGAAGTTCAATCATGTAAAGTAGACAAATGCAAACGTACCTACCGTGCCAAGGGTTACTGCGATACACATTTTAAAAAATGGCGCCGCGGTGAATTAGCTAAGGCTCCCTATAAAACCTGCAATCAGGAAAATTGTCGAAAGAAACAGCATTTAAAAGGTTTGTGCCAAGATCATTTTAATGCGGCGTACAAAAAAGAGGTCGGTGCCCCTGCGGTGGCTGAAGCGGCCCCAAGCGCCCCTGCTTCTTAAATTTTAAGAAGTGGATGTCTTTTAAAAAACAGAAAATATTTTTTTTAGTTCTTGTTTTTTTGTCTGTCACTTCCGTGGCCGAAGCTTTTTGTCCAAGGAATACCCCTTCCCGTGTCGCCAATAAATTTGAAAGACATTACGATACCGACGGAGATGGTTGCCTTAATTTTGCAGAAAGGGGACGTTACAGAACGCACCAGATTTTAGGTTGGGAATTGGCCGACACCAAAAAGAAAAAGAAGCATGATCTTAACAAAGACATGATGCTTAACCCGTACGAATGGCAAAAATATCAGGAAGACTTAAAGAACGATCCCAAAGTAAACCTGCTGCCACTGTTGCTACTTTGACTATTAATGACAGATCCGGGAACAAATCCCCCTTAATCCCCCTTTTTTAAAGGGGGAGAAAACATGGGGCCCGTATCGTCCCCCTTTAAAAAAGGGGGATTCCAGGGGGATTTTACCCGAATCCATACCTTTTGCTTGACGAAAGAGAGCCTCATCCGTTATCTGTTTCCCCCCTTTGTTTTTGATTTTTTTTGCGGGGCGTAGCGCAGCCCGGCTAGCGCACTCCCTTGGGGTGGGAGTGGTCGCAGGTTCAAATCCTGTCGCCCCGACATTTGAGTGGTCGTCCGCCGAAGGCGGATCGCCCCGACATTTGAGTGGTCGTCCGCCGAAGGCGGATCGCCCCGACATTTTGTAGGGACCCCGTAACGCGGGGTCCCTACATTCAATCCCATGTCTGACCCCCTCACAACCCATGTTCAATATGTCAAAGGGGTGGGGCCCTATATCGCTTCGCTTTTGGATAAAAAGGGCATCCATACCGTTGCCGATCTTTTTTATCATTTTCCAGCCTATTACCTTGATCGTCGTAAACTAGACACCATCCGTAGTTTGCAGCCCGGCAAGGAATCTTGTGTTATTGCCGAAGTTGTGGGCAGTGCCACACGCATGTTGGGGCGAAGTCGTAAACGTATTTTTGAAATTGTCGTGCAAGACGGCACAGGAATCGCCCTTCTTGTTTTTTTTAATTTCAGCGAAAAATTCTTAAAGAAAAAATATCCCCAAGGGAAACATATTTTTATTTCCGGCGAATGCCAGATGTTTGGGGCCCAAAAACAATTCGTGCATCCGGATATCGAAGATTGGGAAGAAGGAGAAGAGACAGGAGGCGGAATATTGCCGGTGTATCCATTAACAGAGGGGCTTTATCAAAAATCCCTGCGCAAAATCATTGCCGGGGCTCTTGAGCATTATTTGGAAGGTTTTGAAGAATCCCCTTATTCTGTGCGGGCTGAGGGTGATTCCAAAGTGAGTTTAAAAGAGGCTCTTCTTAAGGTGCACAGCCCTCCATCCGATGCCAATATTTGCGATCTCAATGAGATGAAGTCGGTTTGGCATCAACGAGTCATTTATGACGAATTGTTTTATCTGCAATTGGGTTTGGGCATCAAAAAAGTCAATTTCAAAAAAGAGGAAGGATATCAATTTCAGAAATCCGAAAAATTATTATCCGGCGCCTTAAGCCTTCTCCCCTTTGAATTAACGGGGGCCCAAAAACGTGTGTTGTCGGAAATAGAAATTGATTTGCTCAAAAATGAGCCCATGAATCGTATGCTTCAAGGGGATGTGGGGTGCGGTAAAACGATGATTGCTTTTCTTTCTTCCCTGATAGCCATTGAAAACCAAACGCAGGCCGTCCTGATGGCTCCCACCGAGGTTTTGGCCCAGCAACATTTTATCAATTTAAAACCACTGGCTGAAAAATTGGGGATCCGTATTGCGCTTCTTACACGCACAACCGAAGGAAAAAATGATGTCTTAGATGAGTTGGCTCAAGGGAAAATAGATCTTGCCATCGGGACTCATGCCCTTATCCAGGATAATGTCTTGTTTAAAAAATTGGGGCTCATCATCATTGATGAACAGCACCGCTTTGGAGTGATGCAAAGGGCACGGCTTAAGAAAAAATCATCGGTGTGTCCGCATATTTTGGTGATGACGGCAACGCCCATCCCGCGCACTTTGGCAATGAGTGTGTATGGCGACTTGGATGTTTCCATTATTGATGAACTTCCCAAGGGGCGCATCCCCATCAAAACATATGTGTTCAACGAAAAAATGAGGGCAAGGGCCTATGATCTCATCCGGCGTGAGCTGGAAAAGGGAAGGCAGGCTTATTTTGTTTATCCCTTGATTGAAGAAAGTGAAAAGAGTGATTTAAAAGATGCCCAATCGATGGCTTTGGAATTAAGCCAGGTGTTTTCATCTTATAAAGTGGGATTGATGCACGGACGCATGAAGAATGATGAAAAGGATGGGATCATGCGTTCTTTCAAAAAAAATGAAATCCAGATTCTAGTTTCAACCACGGTCATTGAAGTGGGTGTGGATGTGCCCAACTCAACGGTTATGGTGGTGGAGCATGCAGAACGTTTTGGGCTTTCGCAATTGCATCAATTAAGGGGAAGGGTGGGAAGAGGGGCGCATGAATCTTATTGCTTGCTCATGGCCCATTATGCGCAGTCCGATGAAACCCGGTTTCGATTACGTGTGATGGAAGAAACAACCGATGGTTTTAAAATTGCTGAAGAAGACCTTCAATTGCGCGGCCCGGGAGATTTTTTGGGGACACGCCAATCGGGGCTGCCCGCTTTTCGCTTGGCCCATTTGGTGCGCGATTCAAAACTTCTGGCTGCGGCGCGTAAGCGCGCCATGGAAATTATTGAGGATGATCCGGACTTAAATCATCTCCATCACCATCTGATCAAAAAAATTCTAGTTGAAAGATGGGCTGAAAAATTGGAATTGGCAGAGGTGTCTTAGATATTTTGGTCCCTGAGCGAAGTCGAAGGGACGGTGTGCTTCGACTCCGCTCAGCAACCGAAAGCATTATGCAACCCTTACTCAAACCCCCATGGCTTAAAAAACGCCTGGACGTTGCCGCCCTGACAGGCATGCAGGCCAGGTTGCGTGGCCTCACCCTGCATTCAGTATGCGAAGAAGCGCGTTGCCCCAATATTTCCGAATGCTTTTCCAAGGGTGTGGCCACCGTCATGATCATGGGCGATACCTGCACGCGCGCTTGCAAGTTTTGTGCAGTGGCCACGGGCCGTCCCAAACCCCTTGATCCAAATGAACCGGAAAATGTCGCCAAATGGGCGGGGGATGCGGGTTTGAAACACATTGTGATTACGTCGGTGGATCGGGACGATCTGCCCGACTTGGGGGCCACCCATTTTGGAAAAACCGTTCAAACGATGAAAGAAATCCATCCTTTGATGATTGTGGAAGTGCTTACCCCCGATTTTCAGGGGAAAGGGGAGCTCATCGACAAAGTTTGCCAGGCAGAACCAAAAATTTACAATCACAACCTGGAAACTGTTCGCCGGCTTACGCCCGGGGTTCGTTCTGCGGCCAGGTATGATCGTTCCCTTCAGGTGATAAAATGGGTCAAAAAAAATTATCCAAATCAATTGACCAAGTCGGGTCTCATGCTGGGCTTGGGCGAAACCGAGGAAGAAATTCTGGAATCGATGCAGGATCTTTTAAACCATGGCTGCGACATGCTCACCCTGGGTCAATACCTTCAACCCACCTTGAAACATCTTCCCGTTAAAGAATACATTCCCCTTGAAAAGTTCGAAGGATACCACAAACGCGGTCTTCAAATGGGCTTCAAAGCCGTTTTTGCCGGCCCCTTTGTACGCTCTTCCTATCTGGCCGATGAGCTTTATGAACAAACGTTTTCGGTTTGATGTTTTTCATCACTTTTGACCTTTGGACAGAATTGGCTTGAGCTTTATTTCCAATGGTTTCCCGTTATTTTAATTACAATAAAAAAATAAAATCGTCATTCCTGCCACGTGACCCCGCAACGCGGGGTTCTGTTGGCAGGAATCCAATACTGGGCCCCCGCTCTCAGAAATCCTCGGAGTACCGAGGATTAGCGTGGCGGGGGTGACGTTTATAGAGGTGTCCAAAGATTAGCATCACTTTCATTGACACAAAATTCCAAAAATGATGAAGTGCGCCATTTACTTTCAGGAGCTTTTTTATGCGTTTTTCCCTGCGTTCTTTTTTGATTTTGTTTTTTCTGCTGGGGCTTACTCATTGCGGGTTTCATAAACCGCACGTCAGGGTTCTTCCCAAGACGGATACCCTGGATAGAAAAATCCTTTTTATCGGTTTGGATGGCATGGGCTATGCCATGATGAAGGAACTTAAAGACGAGGGCTATTATCGCGGTTTTTCTGAACCGATTCCGCTGATTGTTCCTTTTCCGTCAGCCACGACCATCGGCTTTACAGGCATTTTTCAAGCGCTTGATGTAGGCACTGTTCCCGGTTACGAGACCCGTTTTTATTCCTTCAAAGATGACAAGATTATCGGGGGGACGCCTTTTGATGTTTATAAAATTCCCATTAATTACAAATATTATTTTGATTCCTTCAGGCATACCATGACGGAAAAGGCCATTATGTACGGATTTCCCGGGGTCGCCGGCATGCAAGACCTCGAACGTGCAAGAAGATTGGTCATGAATAGCCCTAAAAAAGTGGTCTTTTCGTATTTGGGCGGTACCGACGGAGCCCAGCACTTGTTGGGACGCAACCGCACCAAGCGTTTCATGAAATTCATGGATTCCTATTTGGAACGAATAAAGAAAGAATATGAAAACAAATTTCATGCGCCATTGGAAATCGTCCTGTTTTCAGATCATGGATTCCATTACGACAAGATGCATTTGATGACGGCTGCGGACATTGAAAAAGTCATCAAAGGCCGGGGTTTCAAGCTTGCCAGCCATTTGCGCAACAATCCAAAGAATGTGGTTACGGTTCGGTTTGGGCTTTTGAGCGCCGGAGCCCTGTTTACCCACCCATCTTCTGTCACCGAAGTGGCAAGACTTGTCAATGGAGTGGAGGGCATTGATCTTGTTTTCTGGCCCGAAAAAAACCGGATTTACGTGCTTAATGGAAAAAACGAAGAGGCTTATTTTGAATATGAATCAAAGCGCCACTACAAATATGTTTCGATAAAAGGCGATCCCTTGCATTATCTTGGTGGCAAAACCATTTTGAAGCTTTCAGATGACCAATGGTTTAAGAAGACATGGAACGAACAATACCCCGATGCCGGTTACCGTTTGTATGATGCTTTTCATCATTTGGTTGAAAACAAGGCCGGGATTCTTTTTAGCTTGAAACCAAAGTATCAATTTGGCAGCATGGCTGCCTTAACCGGTACACAGCTTAAATTTGGACACAAGGGAACTCACGGGGCTCTCTTTCAGGATGTAAGCCAGGGTGTGGTGATGACCGATAACCCAAAGATCAAACTTCCCCAAGCCCTGCGTTATGATGATTTTTTTAATGTGTTTATCCCTAAAGTGGTGGATGCGGTGAAAAAATGCGGAGTCCATTAATGAGCAAAAAAAAATGCGTTGTTTTTGATCTGGATGGTACTTTGGTTGATTCCATGAGTGGGCTGGCCGATATAGCCCAAAAGGTCATCCAGGAAATTTACGACGTTTCTCCTTTGTGGGCTCGCACCCAATACCAACAAACTTCCGGGCTTCCTTTTCCTTTTCAGTTGGACAAAATTTTTCCACAAGACTCTCGTAATAGTGGGGCGGTTACGCTTTTTGATGATCTAAAAGAAAAATATTACGTTCATGCCCCTCTTTTTGAGGATGTAAAAGCGGGTCTTCATCTTTTAAAGAGTGAAGGCTATCATCTGGCGGTTTCCTCCAACAACGATCAGGCTTTGGTGAGCCAAAAAATAGAGCAATTTGATTTACATTTTGACATGGTCATGGGGTTTAGACCCAATTTTTTAAAAGGGGCCGATCATTTCCGTTGGCTTTTTCATTGCCTTGGTCTTTTGCCTTCAGACACCTTCATGGTGGGAGATTCCCTTCATGACGGAAGGTTGGCCCGTCAGTCCGGTGTTTCTTTTGTGGCCCGTTTGGGTACTTTTTCAAAAACGGATTTTGAAAAAGAATTTCCATCACTTTGTTCCGTTTCTTCCTTTGAAGAACTTCCACTTCTCTTGGCCAAGCAAGATTCTTCAGAAGATTTTGTTTTAAAACGTTCGGCACGACCGTTGATCTCATTATAATGAATATCCTTATTTTAGCTGCAGGGATGGGCGTTCGCCTGGGAAATATTGATCAACCCAAATCCCTTGTTTCCCTCAAGGGCAAATCCCTTTTGGTTCATCTTTTAGATGGGTTGAGATCTTTTTTTGATGGCACCATTTATGTCGTGGGCGGTTATTGCATTGACCAGCTGGCTCTTGTGACCCAAAAAGATTCTTCCATCAAACTTCTTAGTAACACCCATTATTCCCGCGGAAGCATCCTTTCTCTTTTGGCAGCCAAGGAATTTTTAAATGATTCGTTTTTTCTCATGAATGCGGATCATCTTTATTCACCACGCATTTTAGGGAAAATTTTTTCATTACAAAAAAATCCGGAAAACATCCGCATCCTATGTGACCACGATCGCGCCTTGACCCAGGATGACATGAAGGTGAAATTAAATGCCAAGGGAAATGTCCAGGCAATTTCAAAAACACTTTCCGATTTTGATCTTGGGTACATTGGCTGTAGTTTCATTCCCAAAGATCGTCTTTCTTTATACTGGGAAACGGCCATGGAGGTTTTAAAAACGAAGGGGGACAAAGTGGCTGTTGAAAGTGTTATCCAGGCTCTTTCAGACAGGGGAGAAGACGTTTGCCCCTTGGATGTGAGTGGTTCTTATTGGATTGAAGTGGATACTCCGGAAGATAGGGCCAAAGCAGAACAAACGCTTTCCATGGTTCTAAACGATTTTTAGCTTGATCTTTGTTTTCGGATATTTAATATCCCCCTCGTTTTTCTCCCTTGGCTCTCTTTGACGCAAGAATGTTGACTTGAATGTTTAATTTTAACTCCAAACAAAAGGGTTGGAGAGTTGACAATCAGCCGCACGGCGGCGGTGAGGGGGAGGCTCCAGCGGCTTTGCCGATGGAGGGGGCGACGCGAGCCCCTATAATCGAATTTTAAAAAGGAAGATTTATGAGCTATGACGATTTAACCGGTGAAGAATTCATTGATGTCATTAAAGATGCCATGAAGGAAGATGGGCGTGTGCGTGTTGATTTTGTCGAATTTGAAATGAACAAGGGACGCCCTGTTTTGGCAGGAAGAGTGGCCAGCGATGAAGATTTACTTATTGTCGATGAAATCATGACGGATACTCTTGAAATTGACGACTATGACAACAATATCTGGGTTGATGATAGCCTTTCCTTTGAAGCCAGAGATGATGACGAAGAGGAAACAGAAGACCTCAATTTTGATGAAGCAAGCGATATGGATGAAGAAAGTTTTGATGAAGACGAGGAAGAAAAGTAAGCCTTTGGCGCGCCATGTCCCATCCCCTTGAATTTAAACAATAGTTCAGGATTAAATCCTTGACAAAATGGCTTGATTCATGAATGAATCACCATTCATTTTTGTGATATTTTCTGTATGGTAAACTCTCCAGCCAAAAAGAGTTCGGTTGATAAACGGCAAAAAATCATGGACGCGGCAGTCCATGTTTTTGCCAAACAAGGCTTTTACAACAGTACGGTCGCCGATGTTGCGCGTATGGCGGACGTGGCCGATGGGACCATTTACCTTTATTTCAAGAACAAGGACGATCTGCTCATTTCCATTTTCGAGCATAGCATCCAGTTTTTTATAGGATCGGCTTACGAAGAGCTTAAAGGAGCCAAAAACGCTGTCGACAAACTTAAAAAGTTTGTTTATCTCCATTTAAAACTGGTTCAAAACAATCCCCATTTGGCTCATGTTATCCAGGTAGAACTTCGTCAGAGTGCCAAATTTGTAAAGGAATACGCCAACGAGAAATTTTTTGAGTATTTAAATATTGTTCGATCCGTCATTGAAGAGGGTCAGCAACAAGGCTTGTTCAAGAAAAGTTTAAATCCCACCTTGGTTAAAAGAGCCATTTTTGGAGCCATTGATGAAATGGCCTTGGAATGGGTTTTGATGAACAAGAAGCGATATTCCATTGAAGAAGCCGCCAAGGAATTATGCCTTCTCTTTATTGAAGGAATGATGGAAAGAAAGGAATAAAAAAATATGAAAATAGCCGCTCTTTTGAAACAAGTTCCCGACACCGAAACAAAAATTCGTATCAAGGCCGATGCCAGTGGTATCGAAGAATCGGATATCAAATACATTGTAAATCCTTATTGTGAATTTGCTGTGGAAGAGGCCATTAAAACCAGGGAAAAAAATCCTGGCAGTGAGGCCGTCGCCATCTCTTTGGGGCCCGACCGTGCTGTTGAAGCCATTAGAACAGCCCTGGCCATGGGCATGGATAAAGGGATTCATATTCAACATACGGGAGGATGGTTGGATAGTTTTAGTGTGGCCACAGTTTTGGCTAAAGTGATTGGGCAAAATAATTTTGATGTCATTTTTTGCGGCAAACAGGCCATCGATGAAGATGCCGGCCAGACGGCCCAAATGATTGCCGAAATTTTAAACATTCCCCAAGTCATGGTCATCGAAAAATTTGAGCTAAAGGATGCCAAAACAGCTGTTGTTACTCGCCGTGTCAGTGGAGGGGCCAAGGAAATTTATGAAACCCCACTCCCCATTCTTGTGGGTTGTGAAAAGGGGCTTAATACCCCTCGTTACGCTTCTTTACCCGGCATCATGAAGGCAAAAACCAAGCCCGTTCAAAAACTGCTTTCAACCGATTTGTTGGCGGGAAGTCAGTCGCTGGTTCAATTTGTAAACTACCAACTGCCCCCTGAACGTAAAGCCGGCAAGAAACTGGATGGAGAGCCAGCCCAACAGGCCAAAGAATTGGCCCGTTTGCTCAGGGAAGAAGCAAAAGTGATATAGTACTGGGCATGGTCCCTGAGCGAAGTGGTCCCCGAGCGGAGTCGAGGGGTCGAAGGGACACCTCGACTCCGCTCGGTGACCACCCCTAAAGAGGAGAAAATCATGACCGACATTCTTGTATTAGGCGAACATGCAGACGGTAAAGTGAAAAAAACAACCTTTGAACTTGTTTCCAAGGCCAGCCAGTTGGCAGGCGAATCTGGGGGAAAAGTTTTTTGTTTGTTTATTGGAAATAAGGTGGGTGATTTGCCGGGCCAAGTGGCTTGTTTTGGCGCCAAGGCCGCCATTGTGGTCGAAGATGAAAAACTGGCCAACTACAATACTATTGCCTTCAAAGAAATTCTGGTTCAGGTGATCAACCAGTTCAAACCAAGCATTGTTTTGGGAACGGCATCTCCCACAGGAAAAGATGTTTTTCCCCGTTTGGCAGTCAGTGTGAAGGCGGGTCTTGCCACCGATGCCATCGAACTTCGTCTGGATAACGGAAAACTTGTTGCCAAACGTCCTGTTTTTTCGGGAAAAACCCTGGTTGAAGTTTCGTATAAAACACCCGTTCAGTTGGCGACATGCCGTCCCAATTCTTTCCCAACCAATGAGGCATCCACAGGAGCTGCCCCCGAGATTATCAAGCTTTCACCCCAAATTTCTGAACTGCGTTGTGTGATGAAGGAAAAGGTGCAAGGAGTTGTTGGCAAGCAAGATTTGACCGAAGCTGAAATCATTGTCTCCGGAGGGCGTGCGATGGCCAATGCGGATAATTTCAAGATTTTAAACGCCATGGCCGATGTGATAGGGGCCACTGTAGGAGCTAGCCGTGCCGCCGTTGATTCAGGATATGCCCCCCATGACATGCAAGTGGGGCAAACCGGAAAAGTGGTCAATCCAAAACTTTACATGGCCTGTGGTATTTCCGGGGCCATTCAGCATTTGGCGGGGATGCGTACTTCCAAGGTGATTGTCGCCATTAACAAAGACCCCGAAGCTCCCATTTTTTCAAAAGCGGACTATGGCATTGTAGGAGATTTATTTACCGTAATCCCTCTTTTGACGGACGAACTTAAAAAAGTGGTTGCTGAAAGTTAAAGCCAAACATGAATGATCCAAGTTTTGAGGTTTTTAGGGAGGCTCTCTTGCACGAAAAGCAAGCTTCCCCCCATACGGTTAAAAACTACCTCCATGATCTCAAAGAGTTTTGGGGATACCTGCATCAATTCAGTCCAGAATGTATAAATAATAAAAAACTTGAACTAAATAAAGTTAACCCATTAATACTAAGGGGGTTTTTATCTTTTATATTTCAAGGGAAAAGTCCTGCTACTGTAGCGCGAAAACTTTCGACTTTGCGAACTTTCTTTCATTTTTGGGTTAAAAGAGGTGTTTTAAGCCAGAACCCGGCCAAGGCGATTTCATCCCCAAAAATTCCCAAAAAATTGCCCCGTTTTTTAAATGTGGATGAAATTTTTGCCCTTTTAGATATTGCGGTAACCGACGATTTTCAGGGAAGACGGGATTGTGCCATCTTGGAATTACTTTATTCATCGGGCTTACGCGTTAGTGAACTGGTGGGGCTGGATGAAACCTGTGTTGATTTGGAAAACAGGTTGGTTAAAGTCTTGGGAAAGGGACGCAAAGAGCGTATTGTGCCCGTGGGGAAAAAAGCCATTGAAAAACTGAAAATCTACTTGGAAAAACGGGATAAAGTATTGGCCCAATTAAAAACGACAAACAAAACATCGTCTGTTTTTTTAAATCGTAGGGGCGAGCGTCTGAATGTAAGGAGTGTTCAACGTTTGGTGAGGCAGGCTTTAGTCAGATCGGGGTTGGGTAAAGAAATATCGCCCCATGGCTTACGGCACACTTTTGCCACCCATTTATTGAATGCCGGGGCCGATTTGCGGTCCATTCAAGAACTCTTGGGGCATGCAAATTTGTCAACCACCCAAAAATATACCCATGTCAATGTGGAACAATTGATGAAGGTGTATGATTCGGCGCATCCAAAGGCATGAGGGATATAACGAATTGACAAAAACGTAGGGGCGAACCTTGCCTGCCCGCCTCAGGAGGGTATTCGCCCTGAAATGGGCGATCACAAGGATCGCCCCTACATAGGAGAATTAAATGCAAGAAAAAATAAAAAGCACAACAATCCTGGCCGTTTTGCGTGACGGCAACCTGGCCCTGGCGGGTGATGGGCAGGTGACCTTCAATCAAACGGTCCTTAAATCAAATACAAAAAAAATCCGGACCCTTCATGATGGAAAAGTATTGGCCGGCTTTGCCGGATCAACAGCAGATGCTTTTACTTTATTTGAGAAGTTTGAGGTAAAGCTTAACGAATATAATGGCCAGCTTGTGCGCGCGGCTGTTGAAATGGCCAAGGAATGGCGCATGGATAAAATGCTGCGTCGCCTGGAAGCCATGCTTTTGGTGGCGGACAAATCAAATATTCTGGTTTTATCAGGTAATGGGGACGTCATTGATAATGAAGATGGCATTGCAGCCATTGGGTCCGGTGGCCCCTTTGCACTGGCCGCGGCACGTTCTTTGGCCAGGCACACAAAACTTCCGGCCAAGGATATTGTCATGGAGGCCATGAAGGTGGCTTCTGAAATCTGTATTTACACCAATAACCAAATTGTTTTAGAAGAGATTTCTTAATTATGTCCAACGACTTAAAAAACTTTATCCCGCGCGAAATTGTGTCCGAGCTTGATCGGTTCATCATCGGCCAGCACGAAGCCAAAAGGGCCGTGGCCATTGCCATGCGCAATCGTTGGCGAAGGCAACAAGTGAGTGCCGACCTTAAGGATGAAATCACCCCCAAGAACATCATTATGATTGGCCCCACCGGTGTGGGAAAAACGGAGATTGCCCGGCGCCTTTCAAAACTGGCCAATGCCCCCTTCATCAAGGTGGAAGCCTCCAAATTTACGGAAGTGGGTTATGTGGGGAAGGATGTCGAATCGATGATTCGTGAGCTTTTGGACACGGCCATCAATATGGTTCGCTCCGAAGAAGAAGAAAAAGTCAAAGTAAAGGCCGAGGAGTTGGCGGAAGAACGATTGCTTGATTTGCTTCTTCCCAAAAAATCGCAACGCCCAAAGCAGGCGGCCCCTCTTTCACAGGAGGGAGGAATGGTTTTTGATGTACCGATCCAGGAACCACCGCCTTCTTTGGTAGAAGAAGAAAAAGACGATACTCGTGAAAAAATGAAGCTGATGCTCCGAACGGGGAAACTAGATAACCGCAGTGTTGAATTGCAGCCCGATGCCGGTCCACGTTCCGGTGGAATGCCCATGATCGAAGTGGTGACAGCCGGTGGCAGCCTGGAAGATATCGGAAAAAATTTGCGAGAAATGTTTTCAGGCATGATGCCCGCGGGGCGTAAACGAAAAAAGGTGAAAGTGCCAGAGGCGCTTAAAATTCTTACAACCGAGGAAGCCGCCAAATTAATAGAAATGGATGAGGTAGTTAAAAAAGCCATTGTTCGTGTCGAGCAAAATGGAATCGTGTTTATCGATGAAATTGACAAAATCGCTTCGCGTGAAGGCTCTGGCCGCGGGCCCGATGTTTCACGCGAGGGGGTGCAACGCGATATTTTACCCATTGTTGAAGGGAGCACTGTCAGTACGCGTTATGGAATGGTAAAGACCGATCATATCTTGTTTGTGGCGGCGGGGGCGTTTCATGTTTCAAAGCCCTCCGATCTTATTCCTGAATTACAGGGGCGTTTTCCCATTCGTGTGGAATTGCAATCGCTTAAAGAAGAAGATTTTATCCGTATTTTAACAGAACCCCAAAACTCACTGTCAAAACAGTACAAGGCGCTTTTGGCCACCGAAGGGGTTGAACTTGATCTTACTGAAGAGGGTTTAAGGGAAGTAGCGAAGTTGGCCGCATTGGCCAATGAACAAATGGAAAATATCGGAGCTCGCAGGCTTTACACCATTATGGAACGTGTTTTGGATGAAATATCCTTTGATGCCAGCGAAAAATCGGGACAAAAGTTTGTTGTAGATGCCAAGTATGTAAGACAATGCTTGGCCACGGTGATGAAAAACCAGGATTTGAGTCGTTATATTTTGTAAATGTTTGGTCCCCAAGCGAAGTGGTCCCCGAGCGGAGTCGAGGGGTCGAAGGGCCATCTCGACTCCGTTTGGTACCCGTTCATCGATTAGATTTACGGAGAAAATAATGGAAGAACTGATCGAAAAAGCAAAAATCTTGATGGAAGCCCTTCCCTATATTCAAAGATTCAAGGGAAAGCGCCTGGTTGTTAAATATGGCGGACATGCCATGGAAGATGAAGGGCTCAAGAAAAGTTTTGCGCGGGATGTCATCATGATGAAGCTGATCGGGCTACATCCGGTGATTGTGCACGGGGGCGGGCCACAAATAGAAAAAGTGTTGAAGCAAATGGGTATTGAACCCAAGTTTCATAACGGAGTTCGTATTACCGATTCGGACACCATGGATGTGGTTGAAATGGTGTTGGTTGGGAAAGTGAACAAGGAAATAGTCGGGCTCATCAATTTAAACGGTGGTTCTGCCCTTGGTTTTTCCGGCAAAGATGGCCAGCTTATCCAGGCCTCCAGAATGGATCCGCAGAAAGTAAAAAAGACAAAAAAAACCTCCGAGCTCATCGATATGGGCTTGGTGGGGGTTGTTGATAAAATCAATACGGATGTGATCACAAAGATGGAAGACTCGCTTTTTATTCCCGTCATTGCCCCTGTGGGGGTTTCCGAGACGGGCGAGTCGCTTAATATTAATGCCGATTTCGTGGCGGCCAATGTGGCAGGGGCTTTAAAGGCCGAAAAATTATTGCTGATGACGGATATTAACGGAGTTAAAAACAAGGAAGAAAGTCTTATCCCCACACTCACCCTGGCTGAAAGCAAAAAATTGATTGATACAGGTGTGGCGACAGGGGGGATGATTCCAAAACTTAAATGTGCGATGGAGGCTTTGGAAAAAGGGGTACAGTCGGTCCATATTATTGATGGCCGGGTTCAACATGCCCTTCTTCTTGAAATTTTCACTGATAAAGGGGTTGGAACCCTTATCACCCATTAATATTTTTCAACGATCATGTCTCCCAAAAAACCCCCAATTTTGCCGACCCATGATTTATTCCAAAAATATGTTTTGCCCACCTATGCCCGCATTCCTCTTTCTTTTGTCAAGGGGAGGGGAGCCACTCTTTGGGATGAATCAGGAAAAAAATATCTCGATTTTGTCGCGGGTGTGGCTGTAAACAATTTGGGTTATGCTCATCCGGCCATGGTCAAGGCCATTAAAGCCCAGGCAGTGCGGCTTATTCACTTGTCTAATTTGTATGAAATAAGGGAGCAGGGGTTGCTGGCTTCCGAATTAATAAAATATTCCGGCCTGGATAAGGCTTTTTTTTGCAATTCAGGAGCTGAAGCTGTTGAAGCCTGTATCAAACTGGCCAGGTATTACAGCATCAAGAATTATTCTTCAGACAGGTATGAAATTATTGTTTGTGAAAACTCGTTTCATGGAAGAACCTTGGGCGCTTTATCGGCCACGGCACAAAAGAAATACCGGGAAGGTTTTGGCCCTCTGGTGGAAGGATTTAAAATTGTCCCTTATGACGATATTGAAAAAATTTCCGGGGCCATTACAGAAAAAACGTGCGCTGTGTTGGTAGAGCCCGTTCAGGGCGAAGGCGGAGTCAATATCCCTGATGCTTCCTATTTGTCCCGTTTAAGAGAACTGTGTTCCCAAAAAAATATTTTGCTTATCTTAGACGAGGTGCAGGTGGGGATGGGGAGGCTTGGTTCTTTGTTTGCTTATCAGCAAACCGGCATTACTCCCGACATGGTGGCCTTGGCTAAGGGCTTGGGCTGTGGCTTTCCTGTGGGCGCTGTTTTGGCTTCCGATAAAATCGCATCGGTGGCCAGACCCGGCATTCATGCTTCCACCTTTGGAGGAAATCCCCTGGCGTGTGCTGTAGGGTTGGCTATTTTATCGGTTATTTCAAAAAAATCTTTTTTGGAAAAGATTCTGGAAAAAGGATCGTATTTCCTGCAAATTCTCCATAAGCTTAAAGAAAAACATCCTGTGATTGAAAACGTACGTGGACGTGGTTTGATGCTGGCCTGTGATTTAAAAGACGATTTGGCATCACAGGTTGTAGCCAAAGCCAGGGACAAAGGAATGCTCTTTAATTGTATCCAAAATAAAACTCTGCGTTTCGTTCCCCCTTTGGTTGTTACAAAGGCAGAAATTAAAAAAGCGGCCCTTATCCTCGACCAAATCCTGGGCGAGCTAAATATGACATCTTAAATGATTGTGTATGTTCTCATATCGTCATTCCCGAGTGCTTTTATCGGGAATCTACATTGCTCAAATAGTGGATCCCCGACAAAATCATTCGGGGATGACAGAAATGCGCAGTTATTTATGACGCTAAAATATAATAAATGAAACATTGTCTTACATTAAAAAATTTGGGGGCCGAAACCATTTTATCCATTTTGGATAGAGCCCTTTATTTCAAAAAAAATCGTCAGCCACTGACTCTTTTAAATGGGAAGGTGTTGGGACTTATCTTTGAAAAAGAATCAACGCGTACGCGTATTTCATTTGAGGTAGCCATGGGAAGGCTGGGGGGCACCAGTATTTATCTCAGCCAGTCTTCAAGCCAGATTTCCCGTGGGGAAACCTATGCGGATACCGCCCGGGTTTTATCGCGTTATCTGGATGCCCTTGTTTTGCGTGCTTATTCCCAGGCCGATCTGGAAGAATTGGCAAGCCATGCTTCCATTCCTGTGATTAATGGATTAACCGATGACGCCCATCCTTGTCAGGTGCTTGCCGATCTTATGACCATCCTGGAGAAAAAAGGGAAATGGGATGATTTGAAAATCGCCTACATTGGTGATGGCAACAATATGACAAACACCTGGATTGAAGCGGCCCTGTTATTGAATTTTAATCTTCACGTGGCCTGTCCCAAGGGATATGGGCCTTCCAAAGAACTTGTTTCTAGTGTTAAAGGAATTGAGTCCATTGGATTAACATCTAAACCGCTTGAGGCGGTGGCTCATGCCGATGTAATCAATACGGACACTTGGTTTTCAATGGGGCAAAAGGTTTCCCAGGCAAAAAGAAAAAAATTCAAGGGGTTTCAGATCAACCGGGCCCTGCTTCAAAAAGCGAGTCCCGATGTCATTGTGCTTCACTGCCTGCCGGCCCATCGCGGAGAAGAAATAACTGATGAGGTTTTAGATGGCCCCCATTCTGTGGTTTTTGATGAGGCGGAAAACAGGCTGTATGTGCAAATGGCTTTGTTGGAATATTTGTTAACGTAGGGGCGCTGCTTGCTGCGCCCATGATAGGGAGAGCGATTTCATGACAAAAAAAATCAAAAAAGTAGTTCTCGCTTACTCTGGTGGTTTGGATACTTCCGTCATTTTAAGATGGCTTATCGAGACATATCAGTGCGAGGTTGTCTGTTTTGCGGCTGATTTGGGGCAGGGAGAAGAGTTGGACCATCTGGATGAAAAAGCCAAAAAGACGGGTGCTTCCAAAATTTATATTGATGATCTTCGGGAAGAGTTTGTGCGGGACTTTGTTTTTCCTATGTTGCGTGCGAATACGGTTTATGAAGGCAGTTATTTGTTGGGAACTTCCATTGCCCGTCCTTTAATTGCCAAACGTCAGATTGAAATTGCCCTAAAAGAAGGTTGTGATGCCGTTTCCCACGGGGCCACAGGCAAGGGCAATGATCAGGTGCGTTTTGAACTTACTTACTACGCCTTAAAGCCGGACATTCATGTGATTGCCCCCTGGCGCGAGTGGTCCCTTGATTCACGTCAGTCCCTCCTTGATTATGCGGCCAAGCACGGCATCCCTGTGCCCGTCACACCCAAAAAACCTTACAGCTCTGACCGTAATTTGTTGCACATCAGTTTTGAAGGAGGAATTTTGGAAGACCCCTGGAAGGCGCCCCCTGATGATATGTTCCTCCTTTCGGTTTCTCCTGAAGACGCCCCTGACAAGCCCGAGATTATTGAAATCGACTATGAAAAAGGAAACCCTGTTGCGGTCAATGGTGAAAAATTGAGCCCGGCTATGTTGCTTGCCAAATTAAACATGCTTGGTGGCAAACATGGAATAGGCCGTGTGGATCTTGTTGAAAACCGTTTTGTGGGCATGAAAAGCCGTGGCGTTTATGAAACTCCGGGCGGTTCCATTTTACATGTGGCTCACCGCGCTGTTGAGTCGCTGACCATGGACCGCGAAGTCTTGCATTTAAGGGATGGTCTCATCCCTAAATATTCCGAGCTTGTTTATTACGGCTTTTGGTATGCCCCCGAACGCGAACTTCTCCAAAACCTGATTGATGACTCACAATCAAACGTCACAGGCACGGCGCGTTTGAAACTTTATAAGGGTAATATCACTGTGTTGGGCCGAAAGGCAAAGGCCAGTCTTTTTAACCAGGAAATTGCCACTTTTGAAAAAGACACCGTCTACAACCAAAAAGATGCCGAGGGCTTCATCAAATTGAATGCCCTTCGCTTGCGTATTCGTAAAATGGTTGGGATTTCATAAAAAATGTTATGGTTCGACGGAGCTCACCATGTCCGATATAAGGACACCCTGAGCTTGTCGAAGGGTTGATCTGAAGACTTCTTTTAAAAAAAAATTATTTTTGACATGAAAAGCTCAGTTAGAAAATTTACTTTTCTTTTTGTTATTCTTTTTCCAGCTCTGGCCAGCGCTCAAGGGAGTGGTGTCCTACGACTCAACTTTAATCAATGTGTCACCATGGCCCTTCGTGAAAATGGCCAGATTTTAGCCTCTGTTCAGGATATTGAGGTTTCCAAGGCCAAACGGATTGAAGCTCATCCCAACTTCATTCCTGTCATAAAATATCAGCATCGCATAGCCCCCGTGCCCGAAGACACAGACAATGCTTCCGGCAGTTTTTTTGACGGGGATATCAGTGTATTTAACAATTTCAAGGTGGAAGTGGGAAGTGCCGTGAGCACTTTTGGAAAAATCAAGACGGCCCAAGAATTGGCAGAGCTGGGGATTGATGCGGCCGAACTTAAAAGTCAAAGATCAGCCGATGAAACTATCCTGAAAATTTATCAGGTCTATCAGGGAATTTTGTTGGCACGTGACCTGAAGGCTTTAGGCAAACAGGCCCATGATGCCCTTCAGGGAAAAATTAACGAGCTTGAAAAAGATTCAGTCCACGACCAGCTTCAAATCTTGCGGCTTAAGGTGGCTATCTATGAAGTTGAACGCAAACTGGAAGAAGCCAACAAAAAAGAAGAGCTTGCTCTCAGTGGTTTAAAATTGCTTATTGGTGTTGACCATGATGCCCCTGTTGATTTGATGGATGTGGATTTAAAGCAGGTTTCCTATAAAGTTTTGTCCTTGAATGCTTATGTTGATAAGGCCCATCAGTATTTGCCCGAATATAAACTTTTAGCCACGGGCATAGAGGCTCTTGAGAAAAAACTGAAACTGGAAAAACTTAATTATGCGCCCAACCTGGGGATGGGTGGTTTTTTTGATATCGGACGGGCCCCCAACATAAGGGGAAGCAGCAGTGATGAGGATAGTTTTAATAATCCTTTTAACTTTACCAAGGCAGGGATTGGTTTTGAGCTGAAAGGGGAGCTCGATTTTGTCAAAACGCGCGCCAAGGTAAAACAAGCCCAGGCGGAGCTCAATAAAAGTTTGCTTGAAAAGAAAACAGCTTTTCAGGCTTTGGATCTGGATATTGAAAAATCCTATCTTGACCTTAGAGAAGCGGAAACTCTTTTGACCCAGGCCATCGAAGCAAAAAAAGCGGCCCGCCAAATGGTTTTTTTAACCAAGAGTAATATGGATATTGGCATTGGTGAAAAAAAGGATTATTTGGAGGCCATTCAGTCCTATCTTATTTTTCAGGGTAGGGAATTGGAGGCTATTTTTAACTACAATCTGGCGGTTTATTCGTTAAAGAGAAAAATCGGTGAGCTTATCCCAAAAAATACGATGAAATCTTAAGGAGATGACATGAAACTTTATTCTCTGGTTCTTGGTTTATTTTTATTGGCTCTTTTATCCGGGTGTGGAAAGGGGTGTAGCTCCCAGCAATCACAGGAAGCCATTATTCCTTCATCGGATCCACTGGCTCAACAGGAAGAAACCTTGACTCCCTTGCCCCCGGACAAGTTTCCCACACCCACCCAGGCCATTCAGGATTTGGACAAGAAAGTTGAATCTTACAAAACAGGTCCTGGTTTAACTTCTGAAGACGTGCAGGACAATCTGAAGCTTAAAGCAAAAATTATCCGTGGCACCTTTGATTTGTATGAATTGTGCCGCTTGGCTCTGGATAAACACTGGGAGCCTTTATCCGAAAAAGACCGGCATTATTTTAGCGATTTGATGACCCGCCTTTTGGAACGAAAAGCCATTTTTTCAAAGGAACAAGTCAAAGACCAATCAAAACCGTACAAGATCCAATACAAGAGTGAAAGCTATCTTGATGCCGAAAAAACCATGGCCAAGGTTTCAAGTATTCTTTTTGTGCCCTCCGAAAAGATTGATTTAAACATCCATTATCTTCTGAAAAAAACACCGTATGGATGGAGAATATACGATGTCATCGTCGATGACGCTTCCCTGGTTGAAAACTATAAATTTCAATTCAACACCATTATTACAAAAAATGGTTATCCCAATCTTATTGAACGCATGGAAAACAAACTGAAGGAAATGCAATGAAACGTTGCATTCTTTTTTTGGCCGATGGAGCCAGGCCCGATGTTTTGCAAGATGAGTTAAAGAAGGGGCATCTTCCAAACCTGGCCCGTTATTTTGCCGAAAAGGGCGTTTCTACTTCCATGGTCACGGCTTTTCCTTCCACTACGGGGCCGGCCTATCTTCCTTATTTAACGGGTCTTCATCCGGGGCCTTGCAATGTGCCGGGCATTCGCTGGTTTGATAAAGACCATTATGCCAAGCACGGTTGGGGTTTTAAAAGTTTCCGCAGTTATGTCGGGCTTGAAACCATGTTATTGCCTTCCGATTTGGATCCGAAGGTACGGACTATCTTTGAACTTTCAAAAAATCCGGTGAGCATCCTCAATAATATTCGACGCAAGTTCGGAAAGGGGGTTGATAAAACGAGCGGGATGAGAATCTGGTATGTTTATTACGCCCATTTGACCGACCATTGGTCATTTGTGGATACGGCCATGACCAACAAGGCACTAGCCGCCATCGATGACGATTTTGACTTCATGTTTGTGGTATTCCCGGGCATCGATGAATATTCCCATCGCTCCAGCCCGTTTCATTCCAGGGCAAGACAGGCCTATAAAGAGTTGGACGCTAATGTAGGAAAGATCATTGAAAAACTTCAATCAAAAAACATGTATGAAGATACTCTCTTGGCCATTGTCGCTGACCATGGGCTTTCGGAAACACATACGCATTTTGACATTGGTCCCTTTCTGGATTCAAAAGGAATCAAAACCTTTTACTACACCAATATTTTTAAATTCAATTTTGAAGCGGCTTCCATGGTTTCAGGCAATGGGATGACCCACCTTTATTTCAAGGGAAAAAAAGGTTGGGAAGGGCGCCTCTTTTTTGAAGACTTGCAAGAGCAGGGGCTACTCTTAGATGAGTTGCGATTAAGGCCCGAGGTGGATATCTTGGCCTGTCAAGGGCAGGATGGCAGTATTCATTTGCTTACCGAGCGGGGACATGGGGCGTATAAGGTGAATGAAGGAAACCTGGTTTATCGATGGACGCATGGAGAGCCCTTGGGCATTTGGGCGAATAGCCAGAAGGAAGTAGCTCTTGACCTGGATGCTTCCATCGATGCCACTTTTGATTCCCATTATCCTGATATCTTCATGCAATTATATCTTTTGTTTCAGTCCCCCCGATGTGGGGATGTGATTGTTTCAGCCAAGCCCGGCTTTGATTTGCGTGAAAAGTACGAACACCCCGAACACAAAGCATCGCATGGTTCGCTTTGCCCTGAGCATATGTTGGTTCCTTTGCTTTTAAATAAGAAACTTTCCTTCCCCCCAAATAGAAAACACATCCGTTCGATGGATGTGTTTTCGATGATAAGAGATTTTATATGAATTCTATTGGTTTTACTGACGTCGCAAGTTCTGCAATCTTCGTATGTTTTCCACGATACCCTGTGGATTGAAGTCCCCTTGGCATACTTTGTTTGCACCTCTTTGCATGGTCTTACATATTTGGCCATTTTGGCAATCATTATTGGTTTGACAAGAGAGAAAAGAATATCCGGGAATTGAGATCACCTTCCGTCTATTGCAAATATAGTTTACTTCGTAAGGTTTGCTTTCATGATTTTGGTTTTTCCCGTATTTTAAAGTGAGGCTTAAAGTGGTTGTGCCTGACTTACCGCAGCTGGCCTGGGGCATGCGTAAAAGAGGAACTGTGACGTGTTCTTTATCAAAAGTTTTTTCGGCCTTGGTTTTTTCTTTTTTTGTTTTCTTTGTTATTTTTGCAAAATCACATTTATCAATATCTTTTGCTGACCGGACGGCATCCTCATCAATTTTGGAACAAATGTTTTCATTACATTCATCAACGCATGCGTCATAATCTTCATCGATAGAAGCATCTTCACATGCATCCATGCACCAGCCGTCACAATTCTCCCAATCACATTTTACCAAATCATCATCTTCGTCATTGGCACCCACCAGCATGGCCGAATCGTATTTGAGGGCTTTGGCAAACACAGTTTTTTTGGACTTTTTGAGATCTTTACCTGCTTTGACATCTTTTACTTCATCAAGACTTAAATCCACACTTTCATCTATTTCAGCTTCATCACCATCAATATGAACGGTGCATCCATCTTCTATTTTACAATCATCAGTGGTGACAACCGTTAAGCTGTCTCCTTCACGGACTTCCTCAACCATGCCTCCATTGCCATCCATGAGGCCTAAAATTTCAGGGCCACCACCGCCGTCGCCATGATTGTCATCGCTACAGGCCCCTAAGAAAACAAACGAGGTTATAATGATAAAACTTAAAAATGATTTTTTCATAGTCTTGACTCCTTTTTTATCCACCGAGAATTAGTATAAGCAAAAAGGTTGCCAAGAAAGAATTTATTTAACCAATTGAAATTATTTAATATTATTGGTTCTAACGGAATAAGTATGCGGGAAACCTTCCCTCAAAGACTTGTTTTTAAAATGAGAATGGGGAGGGGAGACCTCGTAGGATTGCATAAATGACTGGATATAATTCCGGGACATGGTGAGCCCCGTCGAACCATGATTCGGCCCCACGCGGGTGATGGTTCGACCACCGCGTAGCGGGGTCCCGTGTGCGGGACAAGCTCACCATGTCCTTTTTCTTTTCTCATACGAGGCAAGACATTATTTACTTTCTTCAAACTCGGCATCGACGACATTGTCGTCTTTTTTGGGTTCTTCTTTTTTAGGCTCACCGGACCCTTCAGCACCGGGAGCGGCTCCTTGGGCATTGGTTGTTTTGTACATGGCTTCCCCAATTTTAAAGGAGGCCTGTTGCAGTTCTTCCATGCTGCTCTTGATTTTGTCCGTATCGTTATCGCTGATGGCTTTTTTTACTTTTTCCAAAGCGTCTTCAATGGTTTTGACATCGGCGGCTGCCAGCTTGTCCTTGTGTTCTTTCAAGTTTTTTTCAACTTCAAACACAAGCCCGTCGGCACGGTTTTTGGTTTCAATTTCTTCACGTTTCTTTTTGTCGTCCGCTTCGTGTTCCTTGCCTTCCTTGACCATCTTGTCAATTTCCTGTTCCGACAAACCGGAAGAAGCCGTGATGGTGATTTTTTGTTCCTTACCCGTGGCTTTGTCCTTTGCGGAAACATGGGCAATGCCGTTGGCATCAATATCAAAAGTGACTTCTACCTGGGGCATGCCACGAGGGGCCGGAAGAATACCATCCAAATGAAAGCGCCCAAGAGTACGATTATCGCGGGCCATTTCACGCTCCCCTTGCAACACATGAATCTCGACACTGGTTTGATTGTCTGCCGCTGTTGAAAATGTTTGTGACTTGCGTGTGGGAATGGTCGTATTCCGTTCGATGAGTTTTGTCATGACGCCTCCCAGTGTTTCAATACCCAGCGAGAGGGGGGTGACATCCAAAAGAAGCAGATCTTTCACTTCACCGGTAAGCACACCTCCTTGAACGGCGGCCCCGGCAGCGACCACTTCATCGGGGTTAACCCCCATGTGAGGTTCCTTGCCGAAGAATTTTTTCACTTCGTCGCGAATGCGCGGCATGCGTGTTTGCCCGCCCACCATGACAATTTCAACAATATCCGAAGCTTTTTTGTTGGAATCGGCCAGACATTTTTTTACAGGTTCGAATGATTTTAAGATGAGCTCTTCGCACAGCGATTCAAGTTTGGCGCGGGTAAGCTTGATGTTTAAATGTTTAGGCCCACTGGCATCGGCAGTAAGAAAGGGCAGATTGATTTCAGTTTCCAAGGCACTTGAAAGCTCAATTTTTGCTTTTTCAGCCGCCTCTTTCAAACGTTGAAGCACCATTTTGTCTTTGGAAACGTCCAGGCCCTGGTCCTTCTTGAATTCAGCAATAAGATAATCAATGATTTTTTGGTCGATATTATCCCCGCCCAAATGAGTGTCCCCATTGGTAGCGACCACTTCAACGACGTTTTCCCCTACTTCAAGAATGGAAATATCAAAGGTACCGCCTCCAAAGTCATAGACAGCGATCAGTTCGTCTTTTTTCTTGTCCAACCCATAAGCAAGGGAAGCCGCGGTTGGTTCGTTGACAATGCGCAAAACATTCAGGCCGGCGATTTTTCCTGCATCTTTGGTGGCCTGGCGTTGGGCATCGTTAAAATAAGCGGGCACTGTAATGACGGCGTCATTGACCTTTTCGCCCAGATAATCTTCGGCGGCACTTTTCAGTTTTTGTAGAATTTTTGCGGAAATTTCAGGAGGAGAATAGCTTTTGCCACTAATATCGACCGAGACATCTCCATTGTCACGTTTGAGTACTTTGTAAGGAACAAGGGTAATTTCTCCGGGGACTTCCTCAAATTTTCGTCCCATAAATCGTTTGATGGAATAAACAGTATTTTCAGGATTTGTAATCGCTTGGCGTTTGGCTACCTGACCCACCAAAACTTCCCCATCTTTGGTAAAGGCCACAACAGAGGGTGTTGTACGGGCCCCTTCCTGATTGGGAATGATTTTTGGCTCACTGCCTTCCATCACTGCGACGCATGAGTTAGTGGTTCCAAGGTCAATTCCGATTACTTTTGCTTTCTTAGCCATTGTTTTCTCCTGTTTGATGTTAAATTTGTGAATAATTCACAATATTTGATAAAGCTTCCATGCCCTCACAAACAAGCCCCATAGATAGGTAAAAACTTTCATCTGTCAACCCTTGGGATTAAAAAAACTTCAAGTTTTCAGGGAATTTACCTTGCATCCCGATTTTAGTCGTCCTAAGTAAGCCAACTCTTTATGAAACAGATAAACGACAAAATTAGAAACATCGCCATTATTGCCCACGTTGACCATGGGAAAACGACTCTGGTGGATCATCTTTTCCGTCAGGGAGGGCTTTATCGTGACAACCAAGCCGTTTCGGACCGTGTGATGGATAACCTTGATTTGGAACGCGAGCGGGGTATTACGATTGCCGCTAAAAATTGTTCGGTCAGTTACAATGGAATCAAGATAAATATTGTGGATACCCCGGGGCATGCTGACTTTGGAGGTGAGGTTGAACGCGCCCTGATGATGGTCGATGGAGTCATTTTACTTGTCGATTCTGCCGAAGGTCCGCTTCCCCAAACCCGTTTTGTTCTTCAAAAAGCATTGAAGCTTAAATTAAAAACCATGGTTGTGGTCAATAAAATTGACCGCAAGGATTCACGCCCCAAGGAAGTTTTGGATGAAATTTATCAACTCTATATTGATTTGGGTGCCACCGATGAACAAATCGATTTTCCTTTTTTCTATGCCATTGGTCGCGACGGCATTGCCAAAAAAGCATTGGATGGAACCGAGACCGATCTGAAAGTTTTATTTGAAGCCATTATCAATAAATTACCCCCTCCCAGTTATGACGATACAGAACCGTTTCAAATGTTGGTGTGTAATCTGGGATATTCAGACTATCTGGGGCGTTTGGCCATTGGCAAGGTTTTCCACGGCAAGGCCAAAAAGAACGACGCCCTTTTGTGTGTGGATGCAAACAATAAAATCAAACCACTTAAAGTTTCAAAACTTCAGCTTTACCAGGGAATTCAATTTCAGGAAGTTGATAGGGTGGAAGCCGGCGACATTGTTATTTTGTCGGGTATTGATGAAGTGAAAATCGGGGACACCATTTGTACCGTAGAGGCTCCCAAGGCATTGCCCCGTATTTTGGTGGATGAGCCCACCGTGGCCATGCGTTTTATGCCGAACACTTCACCCTTTTCCGGAAAAGAGGGCAAGTATGTCCAGTCGGCGCGTATTTGGGACCGCTTGAAAAAAGAAATTCTCTACAATGTGGCCATTCAGATTGAAATGGATGCAAACGGCGAAACCATGATCGTCAAGGGTCGGGGCGAACTTCAATTGGCCGTGATTATTGAAACCATGCGCCGTGAAGGTTTTGAATTGTGCGTGGGGAAACCCCAGATCTTGTTCAAGGAAATCAATGGACAAAAATGCGAACCTATTGAAAATCTGGTCATCGATTGCGGCGATAGTTTTACGGGCATTGTCATTGAAAAGCTTGCTTTGCGCAAAGGGGTCATGAAAAATATGCAGCCTTTTGGGGAAGGGCGTGTGCGTCTTGAATTTTCAATCCCGTCGCGAGGGCTTATAGGCTATCGCGGCGAATTTTTAACGGACACCAAAGGCACCGGCCTCATGAATGCTTATCTGGAAGGATATGAACCCCATCGTGGAGACATTGTTCACCGTATCAGTGGTTCGCTTATTTCAGACAGGATGGGGGAAGCCATTCCCTATGGGCTTTTTCATTTGGAAGATCGCGGACGTTTTTTTATTACACCGGGGACGGCCGTTTATGAAGGCATGATTGTGGGTGAACATAATCGCGATAATGACCTGGAAATTAACGTCACTCGCACCAAAAAACTGACCAACATGCGTGCCGCCGGTAAGGACGAAAACGTTATTTTAACCCCCGTTCTTCCGCCCACGCTGGAACAGGCCATCGAGTTTATCAAGGATGATGAGTGGGTTGAGGTAACTCCCCTTAATGTACGTTTGCGTAAAGCCATTCTTAATAGTTCGGAACGAAAGATTGCTTCAAAGAAGATTGATTCATTGTAGGAGGCGTGAAGTATCCTTACGATACAAAAATCACTCAAACAATTGACAAAGATTCATAGAGCATTATTCTAGAAAAATTTTATGAAACGCGATTACTACGAAGTCTTGCAGGTAAGTAAAACGACCACCGAAGCCGACATCAAAAAGGCCTACCGTAAACTGGCTTTTCAATATCATCCCGACAAAAATTCTGGCGACAAAAAAGCTGAAGAACTTTTCAAGGAAGCCTCCGAAGCTTATGAAGTGCTTTCCGATGCGAACAAAAGGAAGCTCTACGACCAGTTTGGGCACCGTGGGCTCCAAGGAAGCGGTTTTCATGGCTTCTCGGGTGTTGATGAGGTTTTTGATTCCTTTGGTGATATTTTTGAGGATTTTTTTGGTTTTTCAGGAGGGCGCGGTCGTTCGCGCACCCGGGCCAGGCAAGGTTCAGATTTAAGTTATGAGCTCGAAATCGATTTCATGGAAGCCTGTAAAGGGGTTAAAAAAATCATTCAAGTTCATAAAAGTATCCCTTGTCCCGAATGTGAAGGATCAGGGGCTAAAAAGGGGAGTCAGCCCCATATCTGCCCCCAATGCCAGGGGCATGGTCAGGTCCGGCATAATCAGGGCTTTTTCACTATTAGTACAACATGCCCGGCTTGTCATGGGGTTGGTCACAAAATAAAGGAATTTTGTGATGAATGCCGGGGGCAGGGGGCCGTACGTACTTCCAAAAAAATTGATGTTTCCATTCCTGCAGGTGTTGAAAACGGGATTCGTTTGATGATTCATGGCGAGGGGGAAGCCGGCCTGCATGGGGGCCCGGCGGGGGATTTGTATGTTCATCTTTTAGTGAAAGAACATGAGAATTTTAAAAGGGAAGGGGAACATATTGTTACAGAGCTGGCCGTGAATATGGCTTTGGCGGCTTTAGGGGGAAAAATAAAGGTTCCTACCATCGATGGAGAAGAGGAAATTTCCATTCCCGAAGGAATTCAAAATGGGGAAACCATTGTTCTTAAAGGCAGGGGTGTCCCGCATCTTCGTTCCAAACATCACGGAGACCAAATTATTGTTGTACACGTTGAAACTCCAAGAAATTTAAGCAAGGATCAAAAAGAATTACTTCAACGCTTGGAAGAAAGTTTTGATAAAAATGCCCCTATTCATCACAACAATAAAAGAAGTTCCAAAAAGAAGAGTTTTTTTGGATAATGCAGCTCTTCAAAGGGAGGTTGCATGAATTTAGATGAATTGTCGGTAGAAGTTAGGTCTTTCCATTCGCTTGTTTCCCAAGCTTTTAACGAAATCGAAAAAACCATTGTCGGCCAAAAAGATCTGGTGAGTAAACTTCTTTTGGGTTTATTGACCGATGGGCATATTCTGGTTGAGGGGGTGCCGGGACTAGCCAAGACAACCACGGTCAAAACAATGGCCCGGGTTATTTCCGCTTCCTTTCAGCGCATTCAATTTACTCCCGATCTATTGCCCGCCGATATTCTAGGAACCCAAATTTACAATCCAAAAACCCAGGAGTTTTATGTAAAGCGCGGCCCCTTGTTTCACAATATTATTCTTGCTGATGAAATCAATCGCGCCCCGGCCAAGGTGCAAAGCGCTCTTTTGGAGGCCATGCAAGAAAAACAGATCACCATTGGGGAGCAAACTTTTAAGTTGGAAGAGCCCTTTATTGTGCTGGCCACACAAAATCCCATTGAACAGGAAGGCACCTATCCCTTGCCTGAAGCCCAGGTGGACCGCTTCATGCTGAAGTTGAATGTAAGTTACCCTTCAAAAGCGGAAGAGTTTCAAATCATGGAACGTGTGGCCAATAAAATGAGTGCTGAACCCAGGGCTGTTTTAAGTACGCAAAAAATTCTGGAGATGCGCGAGGTCATTCGCAAAATTTATATCGATCCCAAGCTTAACGATTACATCATCCGCCTTGTTTTTGCCACGCGCCAACCCGAAGAGTACGGACTAAAGCTTGGCCCCTACATCCGTTATGGGGCTTCCCCGCGAGCCTCCATTAATCTGCACATGGCGGCCAAGGGTTTGGCTTTCCTTAAAGGGAGGGCTTACGTCATTCCCGAAGATGTAAAGACAATCGCCCACGATGTGATGCGCCATCGTATTTTACTCACCTTTGAGGCTGAAGCCGAAGGCCTTACCAGTGACTCTTTATTGCAACAGATTTTGGACGGCGTTGAGGTGCCTTGATGCTCTCACCAGAACTTCTCAAAAAAATCGAGAACATTGTGATTAAAAGCCGTTATTTGGCCAACGAAATGTTTTCGGGCGAATATAAAACGGCTTTCCGCGGCCGGGGCATGGAATTCGAAGAGGTCAGGGAATACATTCCCGGAGATGATGTGCGCTTGATTGACTGGAATGTTTCAGCCCGCATGGATAAGCCCTTTATTAAAGTCCATCGGGAAGAAAGAGAGCAGGCTGTCATGTTGGTAGTTGATTTATCACAAAGCCTTTATTTCGGATCAAAAAAAAGATTGAAAAGAGAAGCGGTTGCCGAATTAGCGGCTGTTCTTGCCCGTGCCGCCACCAACAGCAATGACAAAGTGGGCCTCATTTTATTTTCCGACCGGGTTGAATATTATCTGCCCCCCCGCAAAGGAAAAAGCCATGTCTGGCAAGTAGTCAAGAGCATTCTGACCCATAAACCCATCGGGCAAAAAACAAATCTTGAAGGCGCACTTCATTTTTTAAGCAGGGTGGTCCATCGGCGCTGTGTTTGTTTTGTTATTTCTGATTTTTTGACGGAAGGCTTTGAAAGCGTGCTTAAAGCGGTTTCGCGCAGATACGATGTTGTTAATTTCATCATGCGTGACCCTTTGGAATTAAATTGGCCCGGGAAATCATTTGTGAACCTGAAAAGTGCCGAAGAAGAGGGGGTTTCCTTGGGCCAAAACATGGGAGGCAAAAACATAAGGAAATTTAATGAGTATCAAAAATTGAGTATCCAAAATCTTACAGCACAATTCCAGGGCATGAATATGGATGCCCTTTTTCTAAAAACAAATGAAGATTACATCGATACCCTGATACGATTTTTTCGTTTTAGAGATAAAAGGAGAAATTAAGCATACCTCGTGTACCCGTGTAAGGGCGGTTCACGAACCGCCCCTACATGGGGCACTCGCCATTTATTATGGAAGACATCCCCCAATCATCTGAGAGCATGAAAGATATTCTGGATATCGAGAATATTGTCCTGTTTTTATGGCCAAAAGTGCTGCTCTTTGTATTTGGAATTCTGGCTCTGCTTCTTTCTATTTTTTTAATCATAAAGATTTTTCAATTTTTAAAAAACCGCAAAAAAAAAATCCTCTCCCTTTCACCCTTGGAACAATCTTTAAAAAGACTTTCCAAAATTGGCATTAATTTGCTGATTAACTCCCCCCAACCCCCTCTTAAGCTAAGAGGGGGCAAGGGGGAGTTATGTCACTCTGTATATTTTGAGCTGTCTGAAATTTTACGAGAATACCTTGATCGGGCTTATTCATTTCCTGCCATGGAAAAATCAACGAGCGAAATCAAAGAATTGTTTATAACAAACAAGCCCATCGCGCTATCAAATGAAATCATTGGTGAGCTCGTTTCATTTTTCGAAAAGGCAGACCAAATAAAATTTGCAGGCCAACCCAGTGACAATGAAGGTATTAAGGTGGATATGGAAAAAATTAAAAATATAATCATTTGTCTGGATGGCTTATTAAAAAAAGACATTTCCAAACATTCATGACCACATCTTTTTTTCAATTTGGCAGTCCCTATTTTTTATTCCTTCTTCTTTTATTGCCCCTTGTGTGGTGGTGGCAGGGTAAAAAAAAAGGTGTTTCCATTCGTTATTCCTCATTGAAACTTTTTTCTCCTATTACAGGCAAAGATTCGATTCGATTTCATTTTCCACGTTTTTTTTTCATGGTCGGGTTAGCCCTTTTGATTATTGCTTTGTCGCGACCCCAAGCCGGGTTTAAATCGACGGAAATAACAGCCGAAGGTATTGATATCATGCTCACCCTGGACACTTCCGGAAGCATGAAGGCCCTCGATTTTGAAATAGAGGGCCAAAGAACAAACCGGATGGAGGTGATTAAGAAAGTCGTTGATGATTTCATTGCCCACCGAGTCAGCGATCGCATCGGGCTTGTCATTTTTGGGGATACTGCTTTTACACAATGCCCACTCACCCTTGATTATGACATCCTCCGTTCTTTTCTAAAATTTGTGCGTATAGGAATGGCAGGCGAGTCAACGGCCATTGGCAATGCCCTGGCCACAAGTGTTAAACGTTTAAAAGACAAACCGACAAAATCAAAAATCATTATTCTTCTTACTGATGGAAGCAGTAATGCCGGAGAAGTGGCTCCCATCACAGCGGCCCAGATTGCCAAAGATTATGGAATCAAGGTTTACACAATTGGGGTGGGAAGTAATCTTGAAGTTCCCTTTCCCCAGGAAACGCCTTTTGGCACACGAATTATCCGTGCGCGCCTGGATATGGATGAGGCCAGCCTTAAAGAAATAGCAAACATTACCGGAGGGCGTTATTTTAAGGCGACCGACACGTCCGAACTTCAAAAAATTTATGCCACAATCGACCAGTTGGAAAAGACGGAAGTAAATATGAAACAATTCAAAGAGGTCAACGAACTCTATTTCTGGTTTGTGGGCGCTGCTTTGTTATTGATGATGAGTGGTTTGCTTTTGGAAAACACCTTATTGATGAGGTTGCCCCTATGATGTGGGCCCATTTTAAATGGTGGCCGATTTTGTTTTTGGTGCCCGGGCTCGCCCTTTTTTTAAGAAGCACTTACCAGTGGAGAAAAAAACGTCTTCAAAGCTTGATAGATGCTCCCTTATGGCCTGAAGTTTTGCCAGGATGGGAACATCATCGTCTTCTTCCCAAGGGAATTCTTTGGGTTCTTGCTTTTACTTTTGTTTTGGTCGCCCTTTTACGCCCACAATGGGGATATGAGCTTAAAGAGGTACACCGAAAAGGGGTGGATATTTTTGTTTTGGTGGATGTTTCAAATTCAATGTTGGTTGAAGACATCAAACCAAACAGACTGGAACGTGCCAAGCGCGAACTTAAGGACCTTCTTGATTATCTTCATGGGGATCGCATTGGGCTTATTCCTTTTGCTGGCAAGGCCTATGTTGCTTGCCCCCTGACCAGTGATCATGAAGTTTTTTCCTTGTTCACAGATGAGCTTGATACAGAGCTTATTCCCACTCAAGGGACTAATATGGAAGAAGCCTTCCAAAAAGCTCTGGAGGGTTTTGGGTCCAGCCCTTCGGGTTCAAGAACCATTATTTTGATGACCGATGGCGAATCGACAAGTGGAGCTTGGAATCAGGTGGTGGAGCGAGTTCAAAAAGAAGAGGTGAAGGTTTTTGTCATGGGTTTTGGCACGGAGGCCGGCGGCCCCATTCCCGAATCGAGTGGGGGAGGTTTTAAGAAGGATGAAAATGGGGGACTCGTCATTTCCAGACTGGATGAGGATTTTCTTGAAAATTTGGCCAAACAAACAGGGGGAACCTATGTTCAATCGACAACCGATGATCGTGACATCGACTTGATTTATAAACAGGGGATAAAAAAAGTAACAGAAGAACAAGAATTCAAATCCGATCAAAAGCGCATTCCCCTCGAGCGTTTTCAGATTCCCCTGGGTCTTGGGTTTATTTTATTTTTAATCATTTTTCTTTTGCCCGATGTTTCAAGAATGGGAAAAATGTTTTTGGCTGTTTTTATTCTGGGGTCCTTGTTTTCAACTTCAAGCCATGCCTTTGCCCCCTGGGAAGCCCAAAAGGGAAACCGGTATTATCTGCAAAACAAATACGACAAGGCGGAAGAAGAATATTTAAAGGCCCTTTCAACAAACCAATCCCCCCGGTTTTATTATAATTTGGGAAACAGCTATTATCGTGAGGGCAAGTTTTTAGAGGCCGAAGGGGCTTACCTTAAATCGCTTGATTCGCCGGATGCCTCCTTGCGTGAAAAGGCCCTCTATAATCTGGGAAACACGCATTATAGGCAGGAGCATTTGAAGGAGGCCCTCGATTTTTATGAAAAAGCCCTTAAAAGCAATCCGAAGAACACGCAAGCCAAACTTAACCATGATTTTGTAAAAAAATTGTTGGAAGAGCAGAAAAATCAGGAAAATAAAGAAGAGGAAAAAAACGACCAGGAACAAAAAGACAATAAGGATTCATCATCAAATAATCAGGAAGAAAAAGAAGACCAAAAAAAATCAGGTGATTCTTCACAACCGGAAAATAAAAACTCTTCGGAGAACCAGAAAAAAGAAGAAGCTGAGCAGAAAAAGGAGAATGAGACAAAGCAGAATGAAGGTGAAGAAAAAAAGGATGAACAAAAGCAAAACATGGATCATAATCCCCCCTCACAAACAGAGGGAGGGCAGGGGGAACAAAATGATGGCGCCATGGGCAAATCCGGAAGCGGTTCGCAAGGAGTGAGTCAAAAAGAAGCCCAGCGACGGCTTGATTCGTTGGAAGATACGCCAGGAAAATCATTGCGTGAAATGATCCAAAAAGATTTGGGAAGGCATCCTCGCCAACCCGAAAAGGATTGGTAGTTTTTGTTATGAAAAAATATTTTTTATTTTTTATTTTTATTTCCCAGATATTTTTTCATGCGCCTGAAAGCCGGGCTGATGTTTCTGTTCAAGCTGCGATCGATCCATCCCGGGCGAGCCTTGAAGATGAGCTCACTCTTACCGTGACGGTTTCAGGGAGTATGCAGGCCACTGAACCCAGCCTTCCTTCCATGGCCGCTTTCAAGGTTATTCCATCGGGGACTTCCACCAGCTTTCAAATCATCAATGGGCAAGTGGGTAGCCAGAAAGCCTATAGTTACATCCTTATTCCCACACAGGAAGGTCATTTTAATATGGGAGGAGTTAGTGTCTTTCTTAACGGAAAAGAATACACTTCCAATCCTCTTGAAGTGACCATTAGTAAATCCCCCCATGTTCCCTCTGGAAAACCCGCACAACAACCGGATCAAGTGCCTACTGATGAAGATGCCCAAACCTATCTTGATCGCACACAAAGAAATATGGCTGATTTGAAGCCCTATTGGATCGAAGCTGGGCTCACCAATAAAAATCCCTTTGTCAATGAGCAGATCCTTTACACTTTCAAGTTTTATACTTTGGTAAATGTGGGGCAGGCCCAATTAAGTTTGCCCGAGTTCAAGGATTTTTGGTCGGAAGAGGTTGTCCCCGAAAAAAAATATTACACCACCCTCTCCGGGCAAAAATATGTTGTGAGCGAAAAAATAATCGCTCTTTTACCCTTGCGTTCAGGGGATCTTTCCATTCCTGAGACAAGTCTAAGGGTAGAGGTGCCTGACCAAAGGGCGGATTCATTTTTTAATGACCCTTTTTTCCGTATGGGCAGGCTCAATATGCGCCCCAAAAATTTGGTGGCTCCCGCCCTTGATCTTAAAATAAAACCATGGCCTGAACCCCAACCCCCTGATTTTTCAAATCTCGTAGGTGAATTCTCCTTAAAAACCTCCCTTTCATCCGAAAATATTTCAATGGATGATTCGGCGACCCTCACCCTTGAAGTGACGGGCAAGGGAAATATTAAGGACGCCAAGCTTGTTTTGCCCGAAACTCTGGATGATTTTAAAATATATGATGACAAACCAGCCCTGGATGTCACTCATGCCGAGGATGGCTTGCAGGGTAAAAAAGTATTCAAGGTAGCCCTTGTTCCCCAAAGAGAGGGAGTCTTTCAAATTCCTCCTTTTTCATTAAGTGTGCTCGATCCTAAAACAGGAAATTATGTCCCCTTAACCGGTTCTCCCTTCACTCTTCATGTCAAAGGAGGATCGGCCTCTTCTGTTTTGCCCATCCAGAGACCGGGTTCAGACCGGTCCATCCTTGTTTCCAATGAAGATTTAGCTCCCATTCATGATGAATGGGGAAGAGCCAAGGCAAAAGAATTGAGTCGGCAATTTTTGCTGTTTTTATTTTTCATTCCCGCTTTTCTTGTTTTATTTGTTTATGTTTTTCAGAAAAGAAAAAAGTATCTGGAGGCCCATGAAAATGAATATAGGACAAGAAAAGCACTGGCGGTTTTTAAAAAATCAATGCGCAAGGCGGCTTCCTTAAGTGATCTTAGGGAAAGACAGGCTTGTCATCTGGAGGCTGTTCGCACTTATGTGCGCAATCGCATGGGGCTTGAACAAATAGGGTTGACACTTCAGGAAATGATGCGTTTTCTGGAAACCAAAAGTATCAGGCAGGATAAAAAGGCAGAATTTGAAAAAATACTGCTTGGTTTTGAGAAAACTTGCTATGGCGGGCATGTTCCCCAAAAGACAGAATTGGATCAATGGGCCCCACGTTTAACCAAACTTATAGAACAGATTGACAAGAAACTATAAATGAAACCCTATTATTTGATATTTTTATTGATTCTTTTTTCAGGCTCCCTTTTTGCCGATACGCCCGATCCTCTGTTTATCCAAGCCAACAAGGCCTATATCTCCAAAAATTATGAGGAGGCTTTCCAGGCTTATGAAACTTTGATCAAGAAAGGGGAGGCGGGGGCCTTTGTCTACGGGAATGCAGCCAATTCGGCCTATTATCTTGACCGCATGGGTCTGGCCCTGCTTTATTCCAAAAAAGCCCTCATGCGTGCTCCCAGAGATGCCGATTTAAGGGCCAATCATTATTTCATTCTGCAGCATACACATGCGACAAACAATACGTCTTTGAATATAGAATCCGTGATCGAAAAAACTTTTTTCTGGAGCAGTTACTTGACTGGTCATGAACTTTGGCTGGTCACTTTAAGTGCTTATTTTCTTCTGTGTTTGTTTGTTATTCTATTTTTGGTTTTTAGAAAGAACATCCTTAAAAAAGGATTTTTTTTCTCATTTATCTTGTTTCTCTTGTGCCTTTCTGGATTATTGACGAATTTGCTTTTTTTATATAACCCCCAGGATCACTACATTGTAGAAAAACAAGTTCCTGTTTATCCCTCTTTTGTATCTTCTGAACCATCCGATGTTTTAGCTGACGGGACCAAGGTAAGGGTGAAGGTTAAACATGGTATGGGAGAAGGGGACCAGTGGCTTTTTATTCATTATGGAAATGGTAAAAAGGGATGGCTTAGATCCGTGCAGGCACTTCCGATAAATTTATGAGCAAACCCACCCAGTCCTATTTTAAATCACACGATCATCATCGCTTATACTATGAAACCTGGGGCCACGATAAACCCAGGGGGACGCTTATCTTTGTTCATGGCCTTAACGAACATTCAGGGCGATATGCCCATGTGGCCGATTATTTTCAGAAAAGAGATTACAATGTCTATCTCTTTGATCACCGCGGACACGGAAAATCCGATGGTTTGCGCAGTTTTGCGGATGATTTTTCCCATTACCTCAAAGATGTGGATGAATTTGTTCATTTGGTCTTTAAAACGGAACGGGATCACAAGGTTTTTCTTGTGGGTCACAGTATGGGAGGGCAGATCGTTTTAAATTACCTGGCCAAATATCGTTCACGTCTGTCCGGTTTTGTCACGTTTTCCCCCAATATACTTACTGTTCTCAAAATTCCTTTTCTTAAAAAGTGGATCGGATTGAAACTGGCTTGTTTCATGCCCAAATTTTCGGTCGTCAACGAAATTGATTGCCGCTTCATTTCTCACGATCCCAAAGTGGTTGAAGCTTATGAAAATGACCCGCTTGTTTCAAAAAAAATAACCCTGGGCCTGGCCAAAGAGCTTTATGAAAACCAGAAGGATATCTTGAAGCTGGCCTATCGCATTCACATTCCGGCCCTCATGATGCATGGAAGCGGGGATCAAATCTGCCATGTGGATGGCAGCAAGAAATTTTTTAGAAGACTTGCTTCGGAAGATAAAACGCTCAAGATTTTTGAGGGCTTTTATCATGAATTGTTTAATGAGCCCGAGAAAAATCAGGTGTTAAAATTCATGGAAGATTGGCTTGCCAAAAGAACTTAGTCCTTTGACAAATTGATATAGATCCAATCTTCAAAAGCGTCAAAAAAATATCAGAACGGCAGTTTTTTCATGTCCATTCTTTGGTCTTAAATAGACATCCCTCTGTAAGTTCTTCATTTCTCCCACATTTTATTTTTCATTTTATGGCAAATATTTTGCTTCACTGGGAAGCTGTGTCATGGGGGGGGAATCCTTTATAAGGGGGCATCATGAAAAATTTTTTTTCTTTTTTCCAAAATAAATTTTGGGTTATTCCACTCATCATGATCATGGCCACGGCCAATTGCAGTAGCAGCAGTGATGGCAGTAGCAGCGGCTCCAGCGATGGTTTATCAGTTGAAGCCAGCGTCTCGCAACCTTCGACCAATGTTTCTGCGCTCAAATTACCTTCGGGAGTGAGGGGCCTCATGATGCAGGCGGCCGTGACAGAAGCCTCTGCTGAAGGAATTGTAGTCCATGCCGAAGACACGGCGGGAACCGAGATAGGAACTCCTTGTACAACGGATTCCACTGGAACATGCGATGTCACAGGGCTCACCAGCGCCCAACTTGAGGCGGGCATCGTTTTAGTGGCGGAAGACGCCGAGGGCGTCCCCATCCATGCCTACCAGGAATATGAAGCCGCGGATGTCACCGCCGCTGAAGCCAGCGGTGACGCCCTAGCCGCCCCTGTCAATACCGAAACCGACGCGGCTTACGGGGTGCTTGAATATTTTTGCAACGATGATTTGGCCAATTGCACGGGCTCGGAGGATAGCTTGACGGTGAACCGCGATTGCATTGTGCAGGCCACATCCGCCCTCATGGGGGATGATGACCCTTCGACGGATGATCTGGGTGGTTATGCCGAAGCTCTGTATGAAGCGCATGCCAATGCCATCGCCGGTGCTACGGCCGGTGCCAACCCGGCCGATCTCATGAGGGAGGCCTTGGGTGGGGATCCGACGGGATTCACAGGCACAGCCGGCACAACCGTGGGGGATGATGACATTCCCGTGGAGGATTCCATTGAGAACTTTGTGATCATGATGGATACAATCCGGGATAGTTTTTGCGCCGCAGCCGCAGGTGCGGAAACGACTTATGAAACGACCCACACAGAAGCCGGCACTGAGTTTGACCCTGCCGCCATGGTGGGCATGTTCCGATATTTCACACCGGATGAAATCGGGGAATATGAAGTGGAGGATTTCCGTGGTTTTGCCGGGGCCCTTCCCGCGTTGGATGGGGGCTTTAGGATCTTTGATCACCCCGAAGCCAGGAGGACCGCAGTCAACATGTTTAGAAACGGCGGCTTTGCGGATCCCACCAAAGCCGGGGCAGCCCTTGGCTTTATGGGCGCCACCTTTCCACCGCCGGCAATCGCAGGGGATTGGGAAAACATCCCCTGGGGCGGCACCTTTGATTACGAGGCCAGCGCCCGGGCAGCCGCTCTGGGTTGGCTAGAGATGGGCGATGATGCAGCCACGTTTGACCCTTCCACCATCCGGGATAAGTTTAACACCACATTCTCGGATGCCGGCCATAGGCAGGCCATTCTTGTGGGCGGTTCTTCGGCCATCGGAGACTTTATCGGCGGCTTCGTCAACGACCCGAATAATTTCGTGCCGGCCAACCACTTGGGGGAAATCAAAGCCCCTCCGGGAGGAGCTTGCGAGGACGATGATGATTGCCTCCCCTGTGATAATTGCTCCAATGATGTGTGCACCTCCCTTTCAACCACCATGGGTTCCTCCTGCACCGATGATGATAATTGCGACAGTGTCACCACCTGCGTCGGGGGTTTTATTAGCTCCTTTGGTGGGCATTGCATGTGCACCGCGGGCGTCCCGACAGGCGCTCCCGTGGGTGGAGGCGCAGGGTTCTTCGGTGTTACGGATGGCTTTGGACCACCCGCTGACGGCGGAGAGGGTGCTCCTTGCGGCACGGATTTGCCGGCCTGCAATGGCGGGCGGCAGTGCAGTGGGCAAGACCATGGCGTTTGCATCGGGGGCACCTTCAAAAAAGGACCCTTTGCCCCGTGCACAGCGGATGCCGAATGTTTCTCCGATGATTGTAGCGACTCAGGCATTTGTACAGCCGATGGGGACATCGCTGGGACAAAAGCCGTGGGCCAAGGTTGCTCCGGGCCAGCGGAATGCTCCACTTTCTTTTGCCAAGCTGGCCTCTGTGCCATTCCTGATCATATCAATGATGATCATGCCCTAGGCACCAATGACAAAAAGGCTGATGGCGAGAGCTGCATCACACCCTTTGAATGCGCTTCCTTCGTCTGCGCAGGTAGCCCTTTAACCTGTCAACCGGGTGGCGGCGGTCAGGGCCAACCTCCGGTGCCTCCTTCAAACTTGCCCACGGGAGCCTTCTGCATCGATGATGATGAATGCTTGTCGGGCAATTGTGGGTTTAACCCGAATACACATCAGAATAGTTGCGAATAAATAGAATAAGTCCCCCTAACCCCCTCTTACAGCTAAGAGGGGGCGACGGGTTCATCTCTAACCCGCATTTCTCACCGTAACGATTTTTCTGAAAAACTGGTTTGAAAATCAGCGGTGATGACTCATATTCCCTCTCCAAACCACCGTAATATTAACCCTGAAAAAAACTCAGTCATTTCACCAATTCCAGTTCACGGGCACTGGCCAAGGCGGCCAGGCGGCACAAAAAGCGGGACACGTTGACGACATGTTCCTTTTCCTGACAATCCAAAAAATACGATTCATGGGGTTCGTCGAGTTTGTGGAGGCAGAGGCATGAAAAACTCATACCGGGAGCGTTCAAGCTTTCAAATTCATTTTTGGATTCATGGACCCTGAAAAAACCACCCACATCATGGGCCCCCACAGCATAAATGACGGGCTCCACCGGGAATCCACTGTATTTGTCAATGGTGGGGATCCCTTCCTGTAATAAATAATTGGAAGCCGTCATCCCCCCTTTGGCAGACATGAGTTTGTTTTTCTTTTTTCGATTAAACAAAAGAATGTCTTCTCCTGAAAAAACGGCAGCCAATCCCATGCCATAAGTTCCCGTGTTGTTTTTAATGTAAACATAGGGAACTTCTTTTATTTGATATTGATTATATTTGTCACCGATCTTGCTGATAAGAGCATCTACCTGAGTGGCCAGCTTGTTTATCGAGTTGGCATCATTAAAATCAAGTGGGGCACTTACATCAAAGAAGGCATTGATCATCCATGGATCCAAGTTAAATTCCTTGCAAAAGGAGTCTGTGATTTCTTTTAGCAAAGAAAAGTGTCTGCTTTTTCTTCTTTGATGCCACCCTAAGGCGGGGTGGGGAATGATGGATTGGTCTAGCCCTTTGAGGATTTCCGGGATTCCTGTGGAGAAATCGTTGTTCGAAAGAATGAGATCGGGAACAAAATTTCCCGCCCGTACTAGATTCTTCTCACGAGACAATTTAAAGAGGGTCAGTTTTCCTTCATCCACTGAAACTTCAAGGGTGTTGTTTCCAATGTCGTTGCCTATGATGGCAAATTCAATTTCATGGATATCGCTAGAGAGAAGTTTTTTTAAGTGGAGAAGGTTTAAAAGATAAAACTTGTTTCGTGTGTGATCCTCGGCCAGTAAAACTATTTTTTTTACGTGGGGAAAATAATCTTCCAGATAACACTTGAAGGCAAGGGCCGTCTGCCTGGAAAAGGCCGTGCATAAATTGTTGAACCCGGCCGGGAAGAGATTGGAGTCAACCACCCCTATTTTAAAACCGGAATGACGAATATCGCATGAAAGATAAATATTGGGCCTTAAGTTTTTCCATTGAGCTTCAAACCAGTTGGCCACATCCTTTTGTTTTATCCCCAGTATGTTTTGAATGATATCCAGCATTTTACGTCAAGATTTTGTTGTAGGTAGATCTAACCTGATCCCTGTAGAGTTGCAAGGCCTGCCAGCAGTCATGGGCGTTTTTAAATCCCATGTTAAGGGCAATCTCTTCCATGTCCGGATCGTTGATTTTTAAACGATGAACAGACAATTCTTTTTTTAGAAAGACCTTGGCTTCAAAACTTCTGTAAAAAGTGTAGGCCTCTTTAAGGAGAAGGGCCTCGGTCTGGTTTTTGAGCAGGTTGAGTTCAAGGAGCCTGTCTAATCCTTCAAAAGTATTCTGGGTTCTTAGCGCGGCATATTCATGCCCGCAGATGAGTTGAAGGTATTGAAGCAGGAATTCAATATCCATGATGCCACCGCATCCCAATTTGAAGTCGATTTCATTTTTGGATTCATGGGCCAGTTCTTTTTCAACACGCATGCGAAGACGGTTCATTTCATCTTTGATGCTTTCGGGGTATTTTTGATTGAACAAAAGAACCTTGATATTTTCCATGACAAAACGGTTGAAAGCGGCAGGGCCTATCATGGGATGGGCTCGCAGAAGGGCTTGTCGCTCCCAGATTTGGGAGGCGTTTTTCTGGTATTCCATGAACTGATGAAACGAAGTGACAAGCAGGCCCTGTTTTCCTGAAGGCCGCAATTCGGTGTCAACTTTATAGGCAAAGCCTTGGCGGGTCGTGACTGAAAGGACAAAAATAAATTTTTGGGCAAGCCGTGCAAAAAACTCCTGGTTGGAGATTATTTTTGGCCCTGTGGTTTCCCCTTCTTCGGAATAGATAAAGATAAGATCGAGGTCGGATCCATACCCCAATTCAAAGCCCCCAAATTTCCCCATGCCCATGGCGACTAATTCGGAAGGTTTGGGCGAGACATTGTTCTGTAAATATTGGGGAACCCCATAAATGGGTTTTAGCAGCTCAAATGAAAGTTCAAGACCTTTTTGGGCGATGGCTTCTGCCAGAAGCGAAAGCTTGAATGCCATTGTTTTTCTGGAAATACCCTTGAATCTTTCCAGTTTTATTATTTCAGCGATATGGTTTTTCTTGAATATTCTTAAAGCATCGAGATTTTCTTCCAAATTCTTGGGAGCAAAAGAGAGCTCATTCATGGAATCGCGATAATGGTACAAGGGAATATCGATGGGGCGTTTTGTAAAGCGGGCTGGGACGGTTGTTGGGGCGTCATCTGCAAAGAGGCGGTTATAAATTTCATGATTTCTTTGAGTGGCTTTTTGGAGGTCTTGTTGAAAGTGAAAACTGGCTTCTTCCAACGAGTCATGCATATAGCCCATGCTTCGTGCGGCCTCACCAAGGCTTTGAGGTGAAAGATGGAGATCATGGGTTTGTGCCTCGTCCACCATTTGCAGGCGATGCTCCAGTTTTCTTAAGAAGAGATACGATTCCCTTAAATGTTTGGCATCCTCATTTCCGAGGAGTTTACTTTCTACAAGGGAAGCCAGAGCCTTTAAACTGTTACGATGTCTTAATGATGGGATTCTTCCTCCATAAATAAGCAAAAAGGCCTGGATGAAAAACTCGATTTCACGAATGCCCCCCAGGCCTAGTTTCACATTATAAATCTTTCCGGTTGATTTGGTGGCGGTGTTTATTTTTTGCTTGATGGATTGCACTTCTTGAATGCTGACCCAGTCCAAATGTTTGCGGTAAACGAAAGCGGTCATGGTTTCCAAAAAATCTTCCCCCAGTTTTTGGTCCCCCAGACAAGGGGCTGCTTTAATATAAGCCTGTCTTTCCCAATTGGCTCCCACTGTCTCATAATAGGTTTCCATGGAAAGTTTTGTCTGAATAAGGGCTCCGTCCCGTCCTTGGGGCCGCAAGTCCCAATCAACCCGATAAAAAAATCCGTTTTCGGTTCGGGTTTGAAGGGTATGTGTCAAATTTTGAAAATGACGACTAAAGAATTCCTTGGTGGAATATTTCCCCCCATAATCGAATTCGTTTTCGATGAAAGCAATAAGGTCAACGTCAGAACTATAATTGATTTCCATTCCTCCTAACTTCCCCATGGCCAGGGCATGGTAAGCACATTCATGGCCGTACTCATTGGTGGGCTTTCCCCATTTTGCAACCGATTCTTCATAGGTTAGATGATTTATGGTTTGAAGAAGTAGATAACAAAGTGCTGATAATTCAGATAAAATCTCTTCCTGCGAAGTTCCATTTAAATCTTTGAGAGTGAGGCGTAAGTATTCACGATATTTGTAGGTGCATAAAGCTTCCAAGCTGGAAGGAGATTTCTGGAGGAGGTTTTTGATTTCTTTTTTGATAACGGAAGCATCTTTAGGTTTACTTAAATAAGGGGAAGAAAAAAAAGTGTCAGCTTCGGCAGGGTTTTTTATGAGCCAAGCACTTAAAAAATGGGAAGTCCCAAATATTTGTAACAGTTTGATATTATTTGATTTATTAGAATTGAAAGATTTTTTAACGTCACTTTTATAGCATTCTTGGAATTTCTCCCAATCAAGAAAGGCCTCATGGGGGCGGGGGGATTTCTTAAAAACACTGTCGATATCATGATCTAAAACTTTTTTCATTTTAATCAACAAGAACAAAAACTTGATCCGTTTTTTATTTTTGCCCCTGGGGGCAGAAATAAAAAACGGATCAACCCTGAGCGATCCGCTGCGGAGAGTCGAAGGGTCGCTCAGGATTAAAAAATATTTTGTGAATATGTCACAATAAGTCAAAAAAGAGTCTATCACAACTATCTGACATAGTTCGAGAATTTTATACTTTAATGCACTGCGATAGAAGAGAATAGAATTGTTGATAATTTGTCAGTGACAATAAATCGTCAAAAATTGTACACTTAGCCTTGTTGTGGGGGGAGGGGGAGAGGTTAGTGAATAAGGGGGAATTCCATTCTATTGTTGAAGGGGTTGGTGTTTTTGGTGAGCCCGAGTTTGCGGCTTACTTTCAACGACTCTTTGAAAACGAACCCATTTCATTTGATTCTTTTACTAGTCTTCCTGATTTTTTTTCATTTATTACAAACCAGCATCCCCGGTTGATTATCATCAATGGGTCTCATTTTTCCCAGTTAGAAAATTTTGAAAACTTTTCGCAATTAAAAGCTTATCTAGATCAGATGAAGATTGTAAGTCTTGTGATCACAAAAACAGTGAAAGAAATTAATCAATGGCGTAGTTTGAATTGGCCAAATATCCGTTTTTATAACGGTTCGATTATTTCCCAAAATTTGAAACAAAAAGTAAAAAATATGATGCAGGAAAGACTATTTTTGGAAAAGCCTTCTTTGGCCATCATCAGCAAACAGGCCTATTTGAGCACCCAAGTGGAACTTATTTTAAAGAACTATGGTTTCAGGATTCATTCAACCATGCCCCCTTCCTCCAAAGAGAAAATAATGGCCATGACCAGTGAGGGATTGGATGGCATTTTATGGGATGTTCAGGCCTGGAACGAGAATAGCCAGGGGATTGTTTCACAAATGAATGAACAAATGCCCCATCAAAAGATTCCCATTATTTTTGTTTCGGAGGCTCCCGTTTTTAACAAGGACAAACTGAAAAATGATGCGGTTTGCATTCGTCATGAAAAAGAACTGATAAGTCGTATTTATCAAGATTTAACCGTTTCAGAAACCCCGGAAGTCGTTAGGTTGCGCGATGAACAAACAGGTCTCTACTTGCCTGCCATTTTCTTTGGACTGGCAGAGCGTGAAATGAGGATGGCGGCCAAGCATCGTGAAGAAATGGCGATCATTAAATTGACCATTGATAATTTAGGAGCCTTGGCCGATGAGTACGGGCCCATTTTTACGGCAAGTCTTGTCAATAACTTGGGGTTGTTTATCAAGAACAGGGTTCGTCATACCGACTTGGTGGCCAAAGGAGAAACAGGGCATGCCCTCCTTATGCTTAATCGTGTGACACCTGATCTGGCCAATTTGGTTGCCGAAAAATTGCGTAATCAATTTAAAAGCATTGCCTCCTTTGATGGGAAGGTCAGTTTTTGTCCGGAACTTCGTTACGAAGTGATTTGTTTCCCACGTGATTTTGCGTCCATTGAAGAAGCCAAACAACTTTTCCAAACAGCTTTTCCCGGTATTTTATGCCAGCCAGCCCTGGCTTGACAGCCGTTGTTCTTCCTGACTATAAAGCTCTTCGTGAGATTACCCTTTTTAAAAGATTTTATTGGTCGTTTTCAAAAGACGGATCATCATTTAACCATGGAAACAAACAGTCAAACCGAAGATGTGTGTGTATTTCCGCTCCCCAATGTTGTTTTATTACCGGGGGTCGTGTTGCCGTTGCATATTTTTGAGGACCGCTACAAGCAAATGACTGATGAGGCGATTACCACGAGCACTCCAGTAGCGCTTAGCTTAAGCCGGGCTCTCCCTAACGGAGAAAAACAGAACAGCACCATATGTGGCGCCGGGAAAATAAATATCATTCAATACTATCCCGATGGCCGCAAAGATGTCTGTGTGGAAGGGGTGAAGCGGTTAAAAATTGTGGAGTACATCCAAAAAGAACCTTATTTAAAGGCCAAGGCCTGCCAGCTTACCGATATTCCTTTTGCCAACCAGATCCTTGAAAATCAGTATAAAAGAGAGCTTTCCCTTTTGGCTAAACGCTGGGTCTTTTTAAATCCCGATTTGCAAGATCATCTTATGGACTATGTAAACATCTTTAAAACGCCGCATCATTTGGCTGATTTTATCGCTTTTTATTTTTTACCTTCGCCCAAAGAAAAACAAAATCTGCTCGAAATGCTGGATTGTACCCGGCGTGTTGAAAAAATGATGGGGTTTCTTGAAGGCCAGATCAGGAAATTTGAGCAGCAGGATCACACCAACATCAATCATGGGGCCCCGGTTAAAATTTTGCACTAGTCCTCATGAGTTCAATTATTTCACAAGTTAAAAAAAATATTCTGGAAGGGAAGCGCCTTACCGAAGCAGAAGCCCTATCCCTTTATTCTGTTGATAATATCTTTGAACTGGGCAGGTTAGCCAACGTGGTTCGGGAAAATATTCATCAAGACAAGACTTATTACATTGTGAATCGCCATATTGATTATTCCAATGTGTGCGCGATTAAGTGTAAATTTTGTGCTTTTGCCAAGAAAAAGGGTGAGGAAGGCAGCTTTGAATTTTCCATTGATGAAATTGTTCGCCGTGCCAAGGAAGGCTTGGTACGCGGCATTACCGAGGTTCATATTGTGGGTGGTTTTCATCCAACCCATCCCTGGGAATTTTATACGGGTCTGATGCGGGCTTTAAAAAAAGAGACACCCTCCATTCATGTAAAGGCTTTTACAGCAGCAGAGATTCGTTATTTTTCCAAAAAATTTCGAAAAACGGAACGGCAGGTTTTTGAAGAATTGTTGCGGGCGGGGCTTGATTCCATGCCTGGTGGGGGGGCTGAAATTTTTGACGAGGAAGTGCGTAAGGAAATTTGCGGCCCAAAAGGGTCTGCCGAACACTGGATTACAACCCACAAATTAGCCCATAGCCTGGGCTTAAAAACCAATGCGACCATGCTTTATGGACATGTAGAACAATTAAAGCACCGCATTGACCATATGAGACGCATTCGCCAGCTTCAGGATGAAACAGAAGGTTTTTTGTCCTTTATTCCTTTGGCGTTTAACCCCAAAGATACCGAATACGAAGCCAAGGGCTATACAAGCGCCATTGACGACTTAAAAACCCTGGCCATTGCCCGTTTGTATATGGATAATGTTCGCCATATCAAAGCGTATTGGGTGATGTCGGGGGTGGACACAGCCCAAATGGCGCAGTCTTTTGGTGCCGATGATTTTCATGGCACCGTCATTGATGAAAACATCACACACATGGCGGGAGCCACCAGTCCGGAAGATTTACCCGAAGCAAATATTATCAAACTCATCCGCGAAGCAGGCCGCAGACCGGTTCAGCGCGATTCTTTATATCGCGAAATTATAATCTGATTCAGCGCGATTCTTTCTCGCATTGTAACTGGTTGGACATGGTGAGCCCCGTCGAACCATGATTCTTGATATAAATGAGCCAATATTATCCCAGAATGACCCTTCGATCACCGCGTAGCGGGACCCCGTATGCGGGGCAAGCTCAGGGTGTCCTTGTTAGAAAGTGCTGACTGGTTATCTCGCATTATATTATGTAAACTTAGGCCTGTCTTAAAACAGCCTAAGTTTACATAATATATATTATACGACATAACATTTGTCGGAATTTATATGAGCCATTTTCAAAGCCCGCTCACTCTTTACAAAGCTTCTCCGGAAATATTTCAAAATTTAAATGAAGCGATTGATAAAGCTTCTTCTTTGATGCTTTCCCACCAAAGTGCCGATGGTTATTGGTGGTATACCCTTGAAGCCAATGAATCGATTAACGCGGCCAGTATTTTTCTGATGCATTATTTAAATGCGGTTGATTTGGGGTTTCAAGACCAGCTGGCAAATCGTATAAAAGCTTCCCAGACCTTAGATGGTTCCTGGCCCACCTATTTTGAAGGCCCGGGCGATCTAAGTAATACGATGGAATGCTATTTTGCCCTCAAATTATCAGGCCTATCGCCCCAAGACCCGGTTATGGTGAAAGCCCAGGAGTTTGTCCGAAATCATGGAGGGCTTTCACAGTGCCGTATTTTTACCCGTATTACATTGGCCCAGTTTGGAATTATTCCCTGGAATGCATGCCCAGCCATGCCCGTATGGTTTATCATGGCGCCCAATAAATTTTCGGTTAATATCTATGAATTTTCCAGTTGGGCCAGGGCCACCATTGTTCCTTTGCTGATCATTCTGGATCAAAAACGGATTCACAAATTACCGGATGGATTTCTTGATGAACTTGTTTGTGAAGAGCAAATTTCGTGGGCTTTTAAAGGTTCTTCAAGCCCTTCCTTACTTGAAAAGGCACTCTTATTTAACGACAAAATACTTAAGTATTTCAATAATTTAAATATAATTCCTTTAAGAAAAAGATCATTGTTGAGGTGTGAAACTTGGATCCGTAAGCATGTTGACCGAACTGAAGACATTTTTCCGGCTTTAGCCAATGCAGCCATGGCTCTTTTTAGTTTGGGATACCCCCTTTCAGACCCAGGCATTCAAAAATGTCTCCATGCCTTAAAAAAATTTCGCATAGCCCTTCCTCATGCCGCCCTCATTGGTGAACTTCCCGAAAAAATCAACATCCCCCAACATGGGAGCTATCAGCAATGCTGTGTTTCCCCTGTTTGGGACACTCCTTGGATGGGAATGGCGCTTTTAGAGGCAGGTTTGGGGGAGAAAAATCCCTCTTTAATAAAAGCAGCTCGCTGGCTTATTTCAAAACAAATTCTCAATGTGTATGGGGACTGGGCTGTTAAAAATAAAAACGCATTGGCAGGAGGATGGTCTTTTGAATTTGAAAACGATTATTTTCCTGATGTGGATGACACCATTGAAGTACTTCTTTTTTTGCAAAAGATGGGACTTAACCCCGATGAATTAAAAACTCCTCTTAGCCGGGGTTTAAGTTGGGTCCTTTCCATGCAATCCAAAAACGGAGGTTGGGCCGCTTTTGATAAGGACAATACCAAAGAAATTTTAAACCAAATCCCCTTTTCTGATTACAAAGCCTGTCTGGATCAACCTTCTGCCGATATCACCGCACGCATGCTTGAACTTTTATCGCAAAATGGTTTTACAAAAAATTCTTCCGTGGTCTCCAAGGCCATTGCCTTTTTGGAAAAGGAGCAGCATTCCAGTGGTGCTTGGTTGGGTCGTTGGGGAGTCAATTATATTTATGGTACCTGGTGTGTGTTGCAGGGTTTAAGGGCCATTGGCTATGATATGCAATCTGAAAGGATTCAAAAAGCCGTTTTATGGCTTAAAAGTATTCAAAACGAAGATGGCGGTTTTGGTGAGAGCTGTCGTTCTTATGATGAAAATAATTATGTTCCCTTGAACAAATCAACCGCTTCGCAAACGGCGTGGGCTCTTATGGGGTTATTGGCTGCCGGAGAAGGCGCAAGTAAACAGGCCGCACAAGCGGCCCGGTTTTTAATTGAAACCCAAAATGGGGATGGTTCGTGGACAGAATGGGAACACACGGGAACGGGGTTCCCCCGCCATTTTTACATTCGCTATCACGGGTATCGACATTATTTCCCACTACTGGCGTTGGGAAAATACAGAAAATTTCAACAAGCCCCTACTTCTTTTTAACGGTTTTTGCTTTAAGGACTTGAACACGTGGAGTCACCCCTTTCCCATGGGCTTTTTTATTGAAATCAATTGAGGCGTTTAAGTGAATGACCAAACCTTGCAGCGCTTTGGCAACTTCTTCTGAAACATTTATTTTTCCAAGAAATTTGGAAACTTCCTTGGCTAAAATATCCAACACATCTTCTTTCCGTTTTTCAAGCTTTGTCAAAATGGAGGCAACAATTTCTCTTTGGAACTCACCATTTAAAACCATATCGCGTGCAAAGGAAGCCGAGCCCAAGCCCGTGGTCACCACTTTTTTTGCTAGATCGGTCCAAGATAATGATGTGTTTTTTTCAGTCATTAAAAAAAAGATGATGAGTTATGAGATAAAAAATCTTTCTCATAACTCATAACTCATTTTCTATTTTCAATCCGTTCCTTAAAGGCCTTCAACATGGTTGGCAAACTTTTTTCAACAAGCATCTTTGCAACGGCTCCGGGAACCAATAAGCCCAGATGCAGCTCAACGCCATAAGTGGCTTTGGTCACCCCTTTTTTAACTTCTTCCAAAATCCAGCCCCCTTTGTTGTCCTTCATGAATTCCCCTTTGACAAAGGTCCAGTTAATTTCTTTGCCCGGCTTACCCACCATTTTAAGTGTGTAAGAAAATTTTTTGACAATCTGTAAGGTGAAAGTGACTTCAAAATTATTTCCCGATTTTTTGTCGACCGAAACTGCCACTGTTTCCTTCAGAAATTCCGGATAAGCTTCGTAGTCGGTAATCACTTTATAACAGGCATCGGGACTCGCTTTAATTTCAATGGATTCCTGGGCTTTGGCCATAAAAATTCCCCTGTAGGGACCCCGCGATGCGGGGTCCCTACAAATTAATAAACAGGTTTTGTTTCGAAATGGTGAATGGCTTCAATATAACGGATGGTTCCTGTTTTGGAACGCATCACAACCGAATGTGTGGAACATCCGCCTCCAAAAAACCGCACCCCTTTTAAAAAGTCCCCATTGGTGACCCCTGTTGCTGCAAACATCACACTTCCGGAAGCCAGTTCTTCCAAACTATAAATTTTATTTTCGTCAGTGATGCCCATTTTTTTTGCTCGGGCACGTTCACTATCATTTCTGAATTTGAGTTTACCCTGCATGTCTCCGTTAACGCAACGAAGAGCTGCCGCAGCAATTACACCTTCGGGGGATCCGCCAATTCCCATAAGAACATCCACACCTGTTTCTTTAAAACAAGTGGCTATGGCGGCTGAAACGTCCCCATCGGCAATTAATTTGATGCGGGCTCCTGATTCACGCACTTCACGAATCAGTTCTTCATGACGGGGACGATCAAGAATGATCGAGGTGAGATCTTCCACATTGCATTCTTTGGCTTTGGCAATTTCAGCCAGGTTCCATGAGGGTGATTTGGAAAGATTGATCACCCCTTTAGCCATGCGCCCCACGGCAATTTTTTCCATGTAGGTGTCAGGGGCATTTAAAAACTGGCCTTCTTCGGCTAGGGCAATCACTGAAATGGCATTGGCAGCCCCCGTGGCACACAGATTGGTTCCTTCAAGAGGGTCCACCGCGATATCCACCTTTGCGCTTCCTTTTCCCAGCTTTTCTCCGATATAGAGCATGGGGGCTTCATCGCGCTCCCCTTCCCCAATGACAACGGTTCCAATAAAATCAAGCGACCCTAAAACCCTTCGCATTGCATCCACGGCGGCTTGGTCGGCAGCAATATTATTTCCACGCCCCATAAGCCGGGCTGATGAAATGGCAGCGGCTTCGGTAGCCCGCACGGCTTCTAATCCTAGGTTACGATCCATAGATGTAGCGGAAGAAAGAATTCAGGAGCCAGAAGTCAGGAGTCAGAAGGGGGAAGTTTTTATTCCGACTTCTGAATCCTGATTTCTGACTTCTGACTCCTGACTCCCGAATTCCTTTTTCAAATTCCCAAATGTTTTATCACTTTTTTAAAATTCATTTCGCAAGTCACCGGTTTGATCGAATTCTTAATGGCCGTATCCGGGTCTTTAAGACCATGCCCTGTAAGGGTGCAGACAATCAAATCATCACGGATAAAAGGTTTTGCTTTGTTTGTTTTAATGACACCTGCCACCGAAATGGCGGATGCCGGCTCACAAAAATAACCCTCCGTGGCTGCAATAAGCTTATAGGTTCGAACTATCTCAGCATCGGTTATTTTGTCAATCATTCCTCCTGATTGGTCCCTGGATAAAATAGCTGTATTCCAGGAAGCAGGATTTCCAATACGAATGGCTGTGGCAATCGTTTGTGGGTTGGGGACGGGTTTTCCCAAAACAAGGGGGGCCGCCTTTGCCGCTTGAAAACCCATCATTTTTGGTTTACGGGAGGATTTTTTTGCACAAAACCATTCTTGATAACCCATCCAATAAGCAGAAATATTCCCGGCATTTCCCACGGGAAGAAAATGATGGGTTGGGGCGTCTCCAAGAGCCTCACAAACTTCAAAAGCGGCCGTTTTTTGTCCTTGCAAACGATGAGGGTTTACCGAGTTTACAATTTCAATGGGATAATTTTTTCCAATTTCCAAAACCATTTTCAAGGCTTCATCGAAATTGCCCTTAATCTGGATGACCTTGGCCCCGTGAATCATGGCTTGTGATAATTTTCCGTAAGCAATGTTCCCTTCTGGAATTAGAACAACGCATTTTAAATTGGCCCGTGCCGCATAGGCGGCTGCTGAAGCCGAAGTGTTTCCGGTTGAAGCGCAAATAATGGCCTTGGCACCCGCTTCCACGGCTTTTGAAACAGCATAAGTCATTCCCCTGTCTTTAAAAGAGGCTGTGGGATTAAGGCCCTCATACTTTAAGTAAAGGGGGCAACCCAGTTTTAGAACACGTTCAAGATTATGGGCCCGCAACAAAGGTGTGTTGCCTTCCAATAAGGTAATAATCGATTCGTGTTGAACAGGAAGATAAGAGTGATAACGGTGAATAAGTCCGGGATAATTCATAAACTAGTTTTCAATTCGTAACAGAAGGGTTTTTTTTGTGACAACCGGCAGACTGTTAATTTGTTCCAAAGCCTGACGGAGATGTTTTTCCTTGGCTTTGTGGGTGAGCACAACAATGGGCACTTCTTTCCCTTCTTCCCTTCCCTCTTGCACAACTGAAGATATGCTAATTTGATGTTGCCCCAGGATATGGGCTATTTTGGCAAAAACCCCCGGTTTGTCCAAAGCGTTAAATCTCAAATAATAAGGGCATTCAATTTCCTCCATGGATTTTAATTTTGCTTTCTGAATTTTATCGATGGGAATCCCCAAAGGAGGAACACCTTGGGTCCGATTGGCAATATTTCGGGCAATTTCGATAATGTCGGAAATAACCGCTGTTGCTGTTGGTGGGCCCCCTGCTCCCAACCCGTAAAAAAGGGAGGGACCAAAAAATTCTCCCTGTAACATGATGGCATTAAAGGCCCCTTTGACAGAGGCCAGCATATGCTTTGAAGAAATCAAGGTGGGATGTACCCGTGCTTCAATTTCAGCATTGATCTGTTTGGCGATGGCCAAGAGTTTGATGGTGTATCCAAATTTTTCGGCCATTTCGATGTCAAAAGCTGTAATGTCCGTGATTCCCTCTGTATGAATTTTATCAAGGGGAACAAATTGGCCATACCCTAATGCAATTAAAATACATAATTTATGCGCTGTATCGGTCCCTTCAATATCTGAGGCGGGGTTGGCTTCAGCATAACCCGCTTTTTGGGCCTCTTTTAAAACATCTTCAAAAGGTTTTTTCTTTTCAGAAATTTCACTCAAAATATAATTGGAGGTTCCGTTGATAATTCCCAAAATGGATTGGATGTGGTCAGCCGCAAAACCTTCACGCATAGCCCTTAAAATGGGAATGGATCCCGCCACAGCGGCCTCAAAGCGGATATCGACTTCGTGCTTGGCTGCCGCTTGATAAATTTCGTCCCCATGCTTGGCTAAAACAGCCTTGTTGGCTGTGACCACATGTTTGCCAAGGTCGATACTTTGCAAAATGACTTCCTTGGCCACCGGTCTATCCCCGATTAATTCAACGATGATGGAAATTTCAGGATCGTCGAGTACCTCGCCAGGTTTGGTGACAAGAATAGTGCTTGGAAGAAGCCCCTTCTTTTTGGGGTCAGGATCACATACTTTTTTAATGGTGAGAGGAAAACCCAATCTTTGGGTAATAAGGGCATGGTTTTTTTCAAGTACCTTGTATACTTGGGCGCCAACGGTGCCAAAACCAAATAGACCAATATTTATTTGTGGAACACGACTCATGGGAAACTCTCATTTCTGTACGGTCTGTACGGGCGAACCTCGTGTTCGCCCTTGTAGTGACAGGTCGCGACCTGTCACTACCATTCACAGGCGAACACCCTCCAAAGGCGGGCGGGCAAGGTTCGCCCCTACACTATTTTTTTAATTCCCCTTACGGCTTGGGCAATACGTTTTTCATTTTCGACCAGGGCAAAACGGACATAACCTTCGCCATACTCGCCAAACCCAATACCGGGAGAAACACACACCTTGGTTTCTTTAAGAAGTAATTTACTAAATTCGAGTGAACCCAACGACTTGAATTTTTCAGGAATTTTGGCCCACACAAACATGGTGGCCTTTGGTTTTTCAATAGTCCAGCCAGCTTTAGTAAGGCCTTCACAAAGGACATCCCTTCTTTTGCGATAGATTTCACAAATAGTGTGACAATAAGATTCGGGACCATTTAATGCCACGGTAGCGGCAATTTGAATGGGTTGAAACATTCCATAATCAAAATAACTTTTTAATTTTTGAAGAGCGGCGATCAGGTCTTTGTTCCCGCACATAAAGGCGACGCGCCAGCCAGGCATGCTATATCCCTTGGAAAGTGAGTAAAGTTCTACAGCAATATCCTTGGCACCCTTTACTTGAAGAATACTGGGAGCTTTGTATCCATCAAAGGTGAGATCGGCATAGGCCAAATCATGAATGACATAAATCTGGTTTTCTTTGGCAAACTCAATAACCTTTTCAAAAAAAGGCAGGTCTACCACATGGGTTGTCGGATTGGATGGAAATGAAAGAACAAGGAATTTTGGTTTTGGGAAAATGGTTTTCAGGGATCTTTCCAAATTGGGAAAGAAATTTTCAAAATCATCCATGCGGATCCCGCGGATATCGGCACCTGAAATGACGGGAGCATAAATATGGATGGGATAACTGGGGTTGGGCACCAGCACAATATCCCCCGGTTGGGTTGTGGCCAGAATGAGATGCGAGAAACCCTCTTTGGCTCCCATGGTGGCAATGGCTTCCCTGTCCCAATCAAGATCAACATCGTAGTGGCGTTTATACCAATCACAAATGGCCTTGCGTAATTTGGGGATGCCACGAGAAACAGAGTATCGATGATTTTTTGGTTTTTGGGCGGCTTCCAGAAGTTTATCGACAATGAATTGCGGAGTAGGAAGGTCCGGATTCCCCATGCCCATATTAATGACATCATCCCCTTTTTGGCGTTGTTCGGTCATTTGTTGTGTCACCTGACCAAGAACATAGGGAGGAAGCCGTGTTAAGCGGGGGAAAACAACTTGAGATGAAGAAGAAACCATGAGGGAGCATTATTCGTTCAGAAGATTGTTTTTGTCAAACATTTCAAAGGTTTCATTTTGGAAATATTTCTTTAAGGGAAATCTTTTAAATCGCATCCAGTTTTCCCGACATGGAATCACCCGCGACACCGTAAGTTTTGAGTTTGTTTCGAAGTGTGCGCAGGGAAATGCCAAGTTCGTTGGCCGTTTTTGTGCGATTGCCATGAAAACGGTCGAGCGTTGTCAGGATGACCCGTTTTTCAATTTCAGCCAGGCTTAGGCCCGGTTCTACATAGTCAGCAGCCGGTCCTTGGGAAATGCGGTTTGTTTTTTCATTGGGTAACAAAATAGCCCCATTTTCAATGACATCAAAACTGCCAACGAGGACGGCACGTTCCATCGCATTGCGAAGTTCACGCACATTTCCAACCCATGGGTGGGAAAGAATTTTTTGTTTGGCACTTTCATCCAACTCAGGGGATTTTCGGGCATGTAGAATTGAAAATTCGTTGATCATTTCACGCGCCATGAACAAAACATCGTCCCCTCTTTCCCTTAGGGGAGGAAGGGTGATGGGAATGACATTAATACGATAGTAGAGATCTTCCCTGAAATTTCCCTGTTTGGTGTACTGATGCAAATCGCGATTGGTAGTGCAGATCACCCTTAAATTAAGGGGAACCGGTTGCGTGCCCCCCACACGATAAATCTCGCATTCCTGCAAAACGCGTAAGAGCTTGGTTTGCATGCTCAGGCTCATTTCGCTGATTTCATCTAATAAAATGGTGCCATTGTTTGAAAGCTCAAATTTGCCGATTTGTCTGGCCACGGCTCCGGTAAAGGACCCTTTTTCATGGCCAAATAATTCTGATTCCAAAAGTGTGTCCGGCATGGCTGCGCAATTAATGGCGACGAAAATACGGTTTGCTCGGGGACTAAATTCGTGAATCATCTGCGCGATGAGCTCTTTGCCGGTGCCTGATTCGCCTTGAATAAGCACTGTGGCCTTGCTTTGGGCAATACGTCGAAGGTTTGATAAAATCTCCTTCATCTTTATATTACTGGCAAGGAACCGGTCACTGGCCTTGATTTGGGCCGTTGGATATTTTTCAGTATTTTTTGTTTCTCCTGGGAGATCATGCGGAAAATCCAGAAAGGCCGATTTCAAGGCCATTTCCAAAACGTTCAGGGAAAAAGGTTTGATCAAAAAATCATAGGCCCCATTTTTCATGGCTTCGACGGCTTTTTCGATTGTGCCATAACCGGTCATCAGAATAACCGGAATGGTTGGAAAATGTTTTCGAACATACCCCAAAAGATCATATCCTGTAAGCCCCGGCATCATGACATCACTTAAAATAAGATGACAATCCGGCCCTACCTCTTTCATGGCTTTTGAAACATTATCATAGACACGAAGTTCATATCCCTGTTTGATAAGAAAAGCCTCAATGGCATTACGTAAGGTGGGGTCGTCCTCAATAAGAAGAATTTTCTTAGAATTCATTGAATTTTATCCTTGTTTTAATTAGATGTGTAAATTCTATATTATAGATGGGCAGTGGTCAAACTTCTTGACTGAAAAATGTACGAATAAAATTATTGACGGGGCTCTTTATGACGCAACAAGACAAAACTTCTCCTCAAGTTCATATTCTTAATAATGGATTAAAGGTCATTTTTGAAAAAACTGGCACTTCTCCGGTGGTCTCCCTTTATGCCGGAGTTAAAATAGGCAGTGCCTGGGAAAGCGACAAAGAAGCGGGATTAAGCCATGTCTTGGAGCATATGGTTTTTAAGGGGACAAAATCCTATGGGCCTGGGGCCATCTCAAGTATTGTTGAAGGCTGTGGGGGGGACTTAAATGCTTACACATCCTTTGATCAAACCGTTTACTATATCAACCTTCCTTCCAGGCATTTGCATACCGGACTTAAACTGATACGTGAAATGTTGTTTGAGGCCACCATCGACCCTGAAGAACTGGCCCGTGAACAGGAAGTGATTTTGGAAGAAATAAGGCGAGGGTTGGATAACCCCCAACGTTATTTAGGCCAAATCTTGTTTTCTCTGGCTTATCAAACCCACACCTATGGTCGGCCGGTGATTGGTTTTGATCATACCGTGAAAAGTTTTACGGCTTCCGTCGTCAAAAATTTTTATCATTCATGGTATGTCCCCAACAATATTGTTTTGGGAGTTTGTGGAGACGTTGATGAAGAGGCACTTCTACAATTCATCAAAGCGGAATTTTTGGAATACAAGGAAAAGCCCCTTTGCCGCCCCAATTTAAATCTTGAGCCCCCCTTGTCGATTGTACGCACCAAAAAAGAGTCTCGTAATATTCAGGGAAATTATTTGAATATCGCTTTTCCTGTGCCCGCATTTTTGCATGAGGATGTGCCTGCCATCGATTTGATGGCCCATTATTTGGGCGGCTCCGAAACTTCGCGACTTTATCAAAAAGTAAAAGAAGAAAAAAAACTCGTCAATGCAGTCCATGCTTCTGCCTATACCCCCCGCTACCCCGGTATTTTTGTGATTGATGCCAATATTCCTGATGAGAATCTGGAATCGGTCCTGCCTGCCATTCATGCCGAAATAAACCATGTTCGGGCAAACCTCATCCCCCAAGAACAACTGGAACGCGCCAAGCAAGGGATGGAGGCCAGCCTTGTTTATGAAAAAGAAACATGCGAGGGAACGGCCCGCAAATGGATTTCCTATGAAACGACGGGGGACGATTTTGCCTTCGAATCCATTTACATGAAACGCCTGCATGCAGTAACGCCGGAAGAGATCCGGCGTGTTGCCCAAAAATATCTGAATACAGAGGCTTGTTTTCTCACCCTTCTTCATTCAGATTCGAATAAGGTTTCGACACAATCTTTAAAATGGAAAACCTCAAAGACTACAAAACAAAAAGCAAAACTGATTGAAGAATACAAAGACATCCAAAAATACAAATTATCCAATGGTCTGCAAATTGTTTTAAAACAAAACAGCAGACTTCCTTTAATGAGCATGAAATGTGCGGGGCTGGGAGGGTTACGTTACGAAACAAGAAAAAATAATGGGATATCCAACCTTACTTTTGGAGTTTTAGAGAAGGGAACCACAACCAAAACTTCATTGAAAATAGCCGAACTTTCCGAACAAATGTCCGGGCATGTTCAAGCCTTTGCCGGCAAAAACTCATGGGGAGTGAATGCGGCTTTTTTGTCTTCAAAAAAGAGCATCGGTTTCGACCTGTTTACTGACCTTATCTTGCATCCTTTCTTTGATCCTGAAGAATTATCAAAAGAAAAAAAGCTTACCTTGGAAGCAATCAAGAATCAGGAAGATTCCCTGGGGAGTTTGGCTGTAAAAACTTTTGAAATGCTTCTTTATCCCCATCACCCTTACGGCATGCCCATCTTGGGCTCCAAGAAACTGATTTCTACCTTTAAGCCTGATAGCTTGGCAAAATTTTACAAATCTCTCTTGGTGCCTGGACAGATGGTGGCAAGCGTTGTGGGAGATTTCCAAACGGATGAAATCCTAGACTATCTTCAAGAAACGCTGGGAAGTTTGCCTGCCAATCCTAGAAAAAAGCCCAATATTAAAGCAGAGAAAGCTTCTGGCACCCTCAGGCAGAAAATTATCCGTAAAAATAAGATGCAAGCCCACTTAATACTGGGTTTTTTGGGAACCACACTTAAGAGTCGAGATCGTTTTGCTCTTGAAGTCATGAATAATATTTTGTCGGGGATGGGAGGAAGGTTGTTTTTGGAATTAAGGGACAAACAGTCGCTCGCCTATACTGTAAGCGCCATGCACACCGAGGGCTTGGAGCCTGGGTACATGGGTGTTTATATGGGCTGTGATCCAAGCAAGGTTGAAAAAGCCACCCAGGGAATACTCCACGAACTTCAAAAATTAAAAGACATTCCCGTTGAAAAGGAAGAATTGGAAAGAGCGCAAAACTATATTGCCGGTAACCATGAAATTGAATTGCAACGGAACGACACCCAATGTTCCCAACTTCTGTTTGACACTTTGTATGGAAATCCCCTGAAGGAATATGACGATTACGTCCATAAAATTTACGAAGTGACTTCAGGAGATATTCTGCAAGTGGCCCGAAAATATTTAAGACTGAATGCCTACTGCCTGGCTTTAATCCGGCCATAAACAATTTGTGGATTTGGATATAAGAAAATTGAAAACCAAATCCGGGCAGATGGATATCTGCCCGGATGTAAAAAATATTTGGCGAGTTAATTCGTGATATCAATGATGGTTAAGCCGGGTACGGGAACGTTTGGCACAGGCCCACGGCATAAATTGAGAGTGGAGCCGCCGCCATCCCGACTTTGCCTGACAGATTCATAAAGTGCTAAAGCATCAGCAATCGATAGCCCTGCATAATTGACTACCTTATCAGATGCCTCGATTCTCACGCCACACATGATTTTCAAGTCGTCATTATAACTACATCCCAAATAAAGCCTACTTCGCATATCTATTTCTATCTGATTAACATTGGCGTTGTTGGTGACACATACGGGGGGAGTATTCTCATGGGCTGTAACATCAGCCGCTATATCCCCCACAGGCACTACATTAAAGTTACTGTTTGTTTTGGGGGTAATGTTTCTGGATGCCTGCTTTGCTTGAGCATGAGTCAAACTCATTGTAAGTGTCATCAAGACAAAAAATAAAAAATATTTCTTCATAGGTTCTCCCTGGTTTAATTGTTAAAAACAATCCTTCCAAAGGAATAAGCAATTAAGATGCCAAGAATTTTATTTATAAATCTTGAATTAATTTATGGGCTTAAGTTAGTTACGTCGAATCCATACGAGAAAAATGGGAAAAAACTTCTTCTTAAAATGAGAATTTGTCAATCAAATGACATTTGAAGCAATGGCCATTTTTAAGTTTTTTTTAAGTTTTCTTCTGAAGAGAACAGGTCGAAAAAAATGAACTACTTATTTAATTTCCCTATGAGAGGCTTTGGTGGTGGTGACTTCGTCTTCGTTGTAACTGGTGAGGCCTTGAACGGCAGGGTCAATGGAGGGTTCTTCAGGCATGCTTAAGGAGCTTGTTGAAATTTTGGGACTTTCATCATGTAAAACTTGAATGATGTCATCCAAAAATCCCGGCTTGGCAATGTAGAGGCTGCCTTTGAGAAAACTGGCTATCCGTTTTAAGTCAGCGGGTAAACCCACGCCCATATTCACTTTCACAAGGGAAGACCCAATGATTTCTTTTTCTTTTCGTGGGAGCTCCTTATATTTTTTTAAGATATCGCTTTTGGTTATGGGGTTTGTCATAAAACTTGTCTTTAAAGATATCGCCATGTTATAGGCTTGCCCGTTATCCGTCAACTTCTTACAGGTTTTGGAAAATTCCCATGAGTGACACGATTAAAAAACTTTTTAATGATATCTCTCCCACTTACGACAAATTAAATCACTTGCTTAGTTTTAATGTCGATAAAAGATGGCGAAAAAAAACCGTAAAAACAATCAAGGCTTCTCCTGATACTCCCTTGGTGGCCCTTGATTTATGTGCCGGCACCTTGGACTTAACCCTTACTTTTCTTGAATCTTTTCCCAAAGCCCGGGTTCATGCCCTTGATTTTTCCCAAAACATGCTGGAAGTGGGAAAGAAAAAAATCCCTCCCCAATTTCAAAATCAGGTATCCCTTCATTGTGCCGATGCTCTCAAAATGCCCTTTCCTGATGATTTTTTTGATCTTGTTTTTTGCGGTTATGGGTTTCGTAATCTCGACGACAAACAAAAAGGGCTTTTCGAAATAAACCGTGTCCTTAAAAAAGGAGGAGAAGTCCTCATTCTCGATTTCTTCAAGCCAGCCAATATTTTTTCAAAACTTTTCCATACGACTTACGGACAGTTTTTGCTTCCCTTGGTGGGAGGAGTTATTTCAGGGAATCGCCAAGCTTATCAATATCTCAATGATTCCGTGAAAGGGTTTTTAACCACAAATGAGTTAAAAGAACTCTTCAAAAAACAAAATATCAGAAGTGAGGACAGTATTCATTACTTTATGGGTATTAGTTCCCTTGTTGTGGGAGTGAAGTCATGAAAATTGTTGTTGCCATTACGGGGGCCAGTGGATCCATTTATGCCAGGCAGGTTCTTCAATTTTTAAAGGAAACCAGACACGAAGTTTTTGTCGTCTGTTCTGATAATGGGGCAGCCATTTTTAAAGATGAAACAGGCTTAAACATCCACGAGTTTGGTTTTGTCCTTTGTGACAATAAAAATTTTAACGTTCCTTTTGTTTCCGGTTCAGCCCGATTTGATGCCATGGTTGTTATTCCCTGCAGCATGGGAACTTTGGGACGCATCGCCCATGGGGTTTCTGGTGATGTCATTACCCGGGCTGCCGATGTTTTCTTGAAAGAAAAACGAAAACTTATTCTGGTTCCAAGAGATACCCCTTTTTCCCTCATCCACATTGAAAATTTGAAATTGTTATCCCTGGCTGGAGCCACCATTATCCCCGCCATTCCTTCTTATTATAGCCACCCACAAACTGTAGATGCCTTGGCAGCCACGGTCACGGCAAGAGTACTGGATCATTTGGGCTTTGAGAACCATCTCATGAAACGCTGGAAGGAAGAATGAAAAAGAGGCTTCAATCCATCAGACACACATTTGGAATGATCAAGTTTTCGCATTCGATTTTTGCAATCCCCTTCGCCTTGGTTTCTCTTTTTGAAGCGTCTGGGGGCTGGCCCGGATGGCGATTATTCATTTTAATTGTGGTGGCCATGATCCTGGCCCGCAATACGGCCATGTCCTTTAACAGACTTGTCGATGCAAAAATTGATTCAAAAAACAGTCGAACGGCCACACGTCATATCCCTGCGGGTTTAGTGAGCCGCAAATTTGTTTTCATTTTTTGTATTATCAATGCCCTTTTGTTTGTAGGGACAAGTTCATTATTCAACCGTCTAACCCTTCTCCTTTCTCCTGTGGCTTTGGGTATTATCTATTTTTACTCTTTCACCAAAAGATTTACATCTGCCGCTCAAGTTTTTTTGGGGTTATCTTTGGGCATTGCCCCCATTGCCAGCTGGATTGCTGTTACGGGAACTCTTGCTCCATTTCCCATTGTCTTGGGAGGAGCGGTCTTGTTTTGGGTGGCCGGTTTCGACATGATTTATGCCACACAGGATTATGCCCACGACAAAAAAGAAGGACTTCATTCATTAATCGTAAAACTGGGACTTGCGCGTGGATTAGTTGTTTCCCGTTTTTTTCATTTTTTAACGGTCATTTTGTTGGGCCTTCTTCCCCTCTATGGAAATTTGGGGAGTATCTATTCGGTGACTGTCCTTGTTGTGGCCGTCCTTCTTGTTTATGAGCACACCCTTGTCAAAGCCCATGATTTGTCAAAAGTGAATGCGGCTTTTTTTACCGTGAACGGATTTGTGGGAATGATTTACCTGGTCGGGTTTTTAATGGATAAAATAATTGGGTAAATTTGAGAAGAAGTTCTTAAGCGGGTTTAGTGGGAAGTGTAAAATAAAATTCGGAACCTTTACCAAGGATTGAATCAACCCAGATACGCCCCCCGTGCAGTTCAACGATTTTTTTGGCCACGGATAGCCCCAGCCCTGCACCCCCGTAGGTTCTTTCGATGGAACCGTTTCCCTGACAAAACTCCTCAAAAATCTTTTCGTGATCGGATTCTTGAATGCCCACGCCGGTATCCTTGACACAAATTTTTGCCATTTCCCCGCTTCGCCCCACATGAACCTCTATCTGGCCCCCATCGGTGAACTTGACAGCGTTCCCCAACAGATTCATCAAGACAATGCGCACCTGTTCTTCGTCGCCATAGATGGGTAAATGTTCATGCACAAAACATTGAAACTCGTTATTTTTGGAAGTGATGATCCCTTCAAACAATAAAGCCACTTCCTGAATCATTTTGGAGATATTGATCTTTTTGACATCCAGTTCCTGCTTGTGGGATTCAACTTTAATCAGGGAAAGAATATTGTCCACAATCTCCAAAAGGGACTCGCCGGCCGATTTTATCATGGAAAGATGGCGTTTTTGATCTTCGTTGATGGGGCCATCGGCTTCTTCCATGATGAGATCGGTCATGCCCAAAATTCCGTTGAGGGGGGTTCTTAATTCGTGGGTGACATTGGCCATGAGCTGGCTTTTAAGCTCGGTCATTTCAGCGAGTTTCTTGTTTTGGTTGATGACCCTGTTATACAAAAGGGCATTGGAGATATTGTGGGCCAGCCAATAAGCCAAGAGATGCAAAATGGTCTTGTCATCTTCCTGGTATTCACTTTGATGAAGGGAGCGCCCCACATTCAAAAGGGCCACCCATTGACCATTTAAAATAAGAGGTACAACAGCCACACACGAAATTTGGGTGAAATAATGGACGGCTGCCGAGCGGATGTCGACGTAGCGTTGTTCATGAACGGTTTCATCTTTAAGAACCACGGACTGTGTTTGTTTGAGATAGTTGATAAACTCATAATCCCCTGCAATGGATACGTTAATGGGCTTTTCTCCCAGCCATTTTTTTAAAATGAATGTGTTGGATTCGGATTGATAGACAAACAAGGAACCATGAGAAGCTTCAACGACGTTAAGCACGGTACGTAAGATAATATCAATGTTATCCGAACCGCGCTCCAAAGTTTCAAGTTGAAGCATGATTTTTTTAAAAACTTGTTCGTAATCGTAATGTTTTTTGCGTGGGGAAGAAAACTTGAACATCGGGTGTTATTCTAATGAAACTATGGTTTACGATCAAGTGCTGAAGGTGACAAATAATAGAAATCGATCCCTTCTACCGTTTTTCGGCGAACATAATGGTTGTCGTAAAGAAATTTTTGCAACAACTCGTAGCGGGATACAGGGTAAGTTCCAAAATTTCGGTGATTAGCGCCCGATGTATCCAAAAATAACACGGGGGGACGCACAAAAAAATCACTTATCAGCTTTTTCCAGTTTTCAGGGCTGATACTGTCTAAAATTTCTGCAATGGTCAAAAGTTCTTTTTCATTTAACGAATGGGCCAGGGCTTTGGGCGCCTGTCTTAATTCACCTTGATGATCCCCCAGTCTTAAGTCCTGGATGATACTGTCGGGGAGGGTAAGTGTTTTTCCTGTGGCACGCATGTATTCCATGGCAGGGGAACCCGGAGAAAAACCGGCCAGCTTATCAGCCCATATTTGGGTGCTGGCTGCCTCTCGCTTTGAATAAAAATAAATCTGGGGGGCCAATCCCCAGACATAAATTCGATCGGAGGGTTTGGTTGTTTGAATCACTTCATCGATCACTTTTTGGGAAATCTCGTTTTTCAGACTGAATTGAAAAAGACCATCGGCTGAAAAACCGGCCACGGAAATAAAAGTATAAAGGGCAAAACCTTTTAAAAGGAGATTGGGGACTCCTTCTTTTAGTTTAGAGATCATTGAAACAGAGGCCAGTAAGGCAAGTGTGGGCAGTAAAAATACAAAATAATGAAAAAACACCCTTTTCCCCAAAGTGGTGACCACAAATAAACACAAAAAAGTCATGACCAGGTAAATGATTTCAGCTTTTTTCAGGAAAAATTTTCGTACAGCCCCAAAAGCCATGAACCACAAAGGAAAAGCGGCAAGGGCGAGCAAAAAGGATCTTAAGGCCAGTTTGGCGAATAAATAAGCAAAACCGATATTGTCATAAGCCCGGATGTACCCTTCTTTTACATTCGTGATATTTTTTATGGCCATGAAGAAACCGGCCACAGGGTCTTCTATAAAGGCAAAGGGAAAAGCCAGGGCCAAAATCAGGCCACAAGCAATGCAACTGATGATAACAAGCCACGAGCCTTCAATCACAAGGGCTACCAGGATCATGGGAAGAACCATGATGCCTGACGGAGCTTTAAAGAGAGCCGACAAGCCAACACAAAATCCCGCCAAGACAAAGGCCGCCTTTTCCTTGGTGCGCATGGCCCTTAAAAAACAAAAAAGGCTCATTGCCGCAGGTAACAGGGACAGGCTTTCTGCCAAGGCCGCATGAAAATCCTTGCTTAAGAAAGCAACTGAAAAAACGGCATAAAAAGTGGCAGCCCAAAACCCACCCTTGTTTTTTTGGTTTAATTCACGACCTGCCCAATAAATAAAGAAGGTGGTAAGCGACACCCAAACGGCATGAGCCATGTGCAAGGCGACCAGATTGTACGAACCAAAAATCCGGGAAATAACAATATAGAATCCATAGGTCAGATAATAAGTGTTGCCTAAAAGCCACTGACTCGAGAGTCTTCCATCCAAAATAAATTTGGAAAAAATAAAGTTGGTGATTTCATCAACATTGTAATGATTGACAAAAAAGGAAGGAGTTCGAAGCAAAAAGGCCAAAAGGCACGGGAACCAGAAGCTTTCGGAGAGAGCACGATAAGGGGATTGTTGCATAGGCAAGGAAATTATCCGCAAAGTTCCAGATAACCCTTGGCCACGGTCTGCCAATTAAAATCAAGGGCCATGCGCTGGGAAGCTTTGGCCATGGTATCTAAAAGATCATTTTTATGGGCTAAATGGATGATTTTTTCTGCCAGTTTTTGGGCGTCCCCCGGGGAAACAAGATATCCATTTTCACCTTCCAAAACAATTTCCCGCGAGCCGGCAATGTCTGTGGCGATAACAGGAAGCCCTGCAGCCATGGCCTCCAAAACAACATTGGGCATTCCCTCATAAAGTGAAGGCAGAACAAACAAATCGGCCTTGGCATAAAAATTCTTGAGCCCCTCTTGTTCAATCCAGCCAGCAAAGCTCACAAAATGTTTCAAACCAAAAGTCCTTACCATGGTTTCAAGATCTTTTCTTTCGGGGCCATCCCCAACAAGGGTGAGATGAATGGGAAGGCCTTTATCCTTTAATTGAAGCATGGCTTCAAGAAGCACATCAAAGCCCTTTTGAGGAGTCATTCGGCCCACACTTAAGATATTGAATTTTTCAGGATTAAAATTTTGTAGGGATATTTCATCTTCTGAGAGATTTAAACGGAAAAGAGAGGTGTCCACACCGTTGGGAATCATTTCAATGGGCACTTTTCTTTCCGCCTTGGAAGCCATTTCTTTTAATCCTTCACTGTTGGCCACAACATAAAGGGCTTTGCGCCACAGGAAGCGAATAACGGGAAGTAAAAGGGTGTGATAAAGGGCCAGCTGTTCTTTCATGAAGCCGGGGACATCCCCCCCGCGCAAAGAAATAATATAAGGCACCTTATAAACAAGTTTGGCCAAATAAGCTGAAGGTCCGCAGGGAATGGTAAAAAAAGCAATGGTACGATCCGGTCTGAAAGAGCGGACCCATTTTAAAGTATGGAAAAAAGAGGAAACCATGAAGGCGGCCATTTCGTAGATGCGGCATTTTTCCTTGTGTTTACGAAGTGTCGGAATACGAACAATGCGATACCCCTCTTTTTCTTCCTGTGAGGGCAAATCTTTAAATTTTGAAGTTAAGACAAGAACATCGTGTCCCAGAGCCGCCATCTCTTTGGCCATTTGAGCGTTGGCGCGTCCCCCACCCCCTCCTAAAGGAGGAAACTCGTAATTGATGAACAGAAGTTTCATAGAGTATCTCTTATCGGCTTTCCTTTTAGAAAAGTTCGTTCTTTTTAAAGGATTTCGAACGTTTTAGCAACCAAAAAAACAGAGGGGTCAAATGATAAGTTATTGATTTTATTAAAATTGTTTCTTTTTAAAGAAGGCGGAACCTTTAATTGGATAGTCCTAGAACCTGGCTTAAAACAAATTGCTTTCGCACTTTTTCATCTTTTTTGCCCGTGGGTTCATCATAATCAACCGCTCCCATATTGGTATCCACCGAAACAATTTGACCATCAAACTGGGCCAGTGGGCTCATTCCGAAGGCTCCACCTACTGCAATGACAATAATTTTACCCGGTATTTGATAGATCACTGCTGTTTTATCCCCTATGGAAGAAGGATAAAAAGGTCCCACGGGCCCTTCTCCCTGATAAAGATTCATCCCCTCCTTTTTTTCACACGAATAAAGATTGATTCCGGAAAAAGTTTTTGTGGCAGGTTCTAGAGATGTTTCATTCACAAGGGTCTGGTTCCATAAATATAAAAGAAGATCCGAATTCGGTCTGTAAACTTCAAACTTGGCATCTTTTAATTCTTTAAGCGGAATTTTTTGACCATGACGAAATAAATACAAACCTTCGCTTGTGGCTGCCAGGCGATCCCCTGTTTGTTCGTCTGTGAGTAAAAAAGGAACTTCAAGAGGAGTGATTAAATCTTTAAAGACAGGCATCGTCCTTACAGAGGCCAGATCATTATCGTAATGAACGCGATAAGTCATATAGGCCGCATCTTTTTCAAACAAGGGCTTCAAGGTGTTTGCGGCTTCGCCCGGCATTTGTTTTTGGGCATAGCTAAGAGCTAAAGTATATTGTGATTGTTCATCCAGATTTTGCCCCAGACGCAAAAATTCAAGCAGGGAGGCATCAAATTGATGGGCCTGGTAATATTCCATGGCCTTTTCTTTGGAGGGCGGTGGAATATTTTTTCCCTTCTTTTCTTTTTTGGCGGCGACTAGCGAAAGGGAGAGAAGAAGGATTAATATCCATGAAAAATTTCTTTGCATGGGAAGGAATTGTAATGAACACAGAAGAAAGGATCAACCTAAGTTTTCAACCATTCCATGAATTGGGCCAGAACTTCATCGGCATCAGCCCAATCTCTTGTGATACTTTGAAGAAGAATTCTCATTCTTTCTTCAGGCATTCCCAACAAGAAACCTTTGACACCCAAAATATTGTATTCTTCTAAAGAAGGATTGGATTTTTTTAAAGCGTCAACAATACGGAAAATATACTCCGGATATTCTACGTAACCTGCCTTGTCAACAGGAGTCAAAGGAAGTGTATAAGTTTCTTGTTCTTTAGCTTCTATTTTTCCCGCAAGATTTGGATTTAGAGCACGCACATGCACTACAGTGGCATCATCGACAAAGGGATGTGCCAAAAGATGTAGGACTGGATCCGTGGGGTGGTTCCTTATCAAAGTATCAAAATCCTTAAAATGCCTTGAGGGCAAGACAGAAAGGTTTGGTGGATATTGGGGAGAAGCCCAATCATAGTTTGTAAGTACAGTTTCCGGATGAATGCTAAAGCTAGTTGAAATTGCAAGATGACCTCACCTGGTATTGAATAGGGTTCTGATAAGGAATCCAAAACAAACACA